>Ga0209639_1001160_pt1 | contig 29090 bp, 29 predicted proteins | sample EPASupsiteHSE605_FD_187268 | JGI IMG/M metagenome (GOLD analysis project Ga0209639, IMG submission 187268) | Bioremediated contaminated groundwater from EPA Superfund site, New Mexico - Sample HSE6-05 (SPAdes) (version 2) | ecosystem: Environmental > Aquatic > Deep subsurface > Groundwater >... | reverse complement strand
TTGCCAATTTATCTCGACAGTTTTTAGTTGACAGGACACTAGCTGAGAAATGTATAATGCATTCATCCCTCCTTGATATAAATTCATACACTTATTTTTTGACATACTTTGGAATCGCAGTACTAGTGTCACGAAAACTTAATTGTGGATCATCAATTTAAGGTTAAAACCATATCAGCTGATGGAAGCTACCAAATAATATGTTCGATAATTAAGTTTTCGTGACACTAGTTAACGTGTGGCTCAACTCCCACGACATATATAAGCACTGAAACATTTTTTCATTAAAGTTTAGTACGAGAGATTAATATTTGGCGATATGTAAACCTAACAACTACGTACAATTATGGAGCATTATTTCAAAAGCGCCATCAGCAAAAATTATCAAAATTAAATGTCGACCTGCCGAAAGTAAGTTATAGGGGCAGACGAAGTTGGATATCATAACGCAAAGTTTCTTTCCCTCACGCCGTGCGTGATTATTATCGAAAAGGATCTAAGTGCAAAAACATAGAACAGCTTGGATAATCAGACAAAAATTTTTCTGCAAAAGAGACCAAAAAAGGAAAAAAATTAAAAACATTAGAAAGTGCCTGAGATTTTAGGCGTTACATTTTATTCTTTACCACTTCTTTTGCAGCATCTTTGAAGAGCACGCGAAGATCCCAGAGAAGTTTCTTATTGGCTTTGAAAAGAGCATGCAACAAATCAAGAAGGCTCATCCTATCAAACTTTACGTCCTTGAGGGAATAGGCAAGGGAATTCAGGTCCTCATCAGTTAGATTGATAAAGCAGTTCTTTACGATAAGGCTCAAGTCGATATCATGCCCGATGGTTGTCCTCCAAGGTTTCTCATAAACTTCCTCGAGTTTTTCGAGAGAGACATCTTCTGCGGATATAGCGGCGTAAGCAGCTTCTCCTGCGATTTTCCCTGCGTCCATGGCGTTAAGAATCCCGCCGCCTGTGATGGGATCGGACTGGCGTGCAGCGTCTCCCACAAGCATCAACCCGTTAGTAGAAGTCTTCTCAATGCTGCCTGAGACCGGAACTCCTCCGAAAACCATCTCGACTATCCTGGCATCAGGGAATTTTTTCTCAAGAAAAGTGTTAAGGTAATCTACGGGTCTTGGCTTGAATTTGCCCATCTTGCTTCCGAGAATTCCTATCCCCACGTTGGCTTTGCCTTCTCCTTTCGGGAAAATCCATATGTAGCCGCCGGGTGCTATATCACTTCCAATGTAGAACTCACAGTACTCCTGGTTTATATCTGCGCCTGCTACCATGTACTGAGCGCAGGTTTCGATGTCAATGGGTTTTAAGGAAGTATCAATGCCTGCCCACCTGCCGACCTTTGATTCGACCCCGTCAGCGCCTATAACTATTTTGGCACGCACATCATACTCTTTTCCAAGATGCATGAGTCTGGCGCCTTTGACGAAGCCATCTTCAATGATAAGGTCAGTAGCTCTTGTTTTTACTCTAACCTCTGCTCCGGCTTTCGCAGCCTGTTCTGCAAGGGCGCGATCAAAGACTTTTCTCTCAAGAACATAGCCGACTTCTCCACCAGCGATTTCTTCTGCCATTTCTATCTTTGTACCGTCCGGAGCGTAAATACGGGAAGCCTTGAGGTCAGCGCAAATCCATCTCTTGTCAATTTCCACATGTTTTTTGAGATATTCTTTATTCACGCCTTCGGCGCAGCGTACAGGATCACCGATTTCCTGGCGCTTTTCGATTAAAAGCACATCAAGCCCTTTTTCAGCTGCGGTTTTTGCAGCAATGGAACCTGCAGGACCGGCTCCTATCACTAAAACATCATACCTGTCTTTCATTTCATTACCTCAATTGCTCCCACAGGGCAGATGCGATCACATATCCCGCATTTTATACACGTACTTTCATCTACTTCAACCCAGGTCTCCACAAGTTCGAGTGCTCCCTTAGGGCAGACTCCCACACAGGCACCACAATATCCGCATTTATATCTGTTTATGTTGATGCTCACCAGCTCACCTGTAAATTTTAAAGGCAAATAAGGTAATTAGCAAATAAGTAATTATGATGTTAAGGCAGTTTGGCAAATTATAGTAATTTTAAGGCAGATAAATAACAATTCTCTAACAATAACAATTCTCTAACATATAGTTTTTGTTAACCAAGACTGCCAGGCTTGGAAGAAGATATTCTTTCAACCGCTGCCTTTTGGGAAATTCCTTCTCAAATTTTTTATTTTAAGCCTACCAAAGAGCTTTTTCGCTAAAATGATTACAAAGGATTTTTATTTTATGGTTGCGAAGGGCTCTTAATTTAGGTCATAAAGAACTTTCAATTTATACGAAGTTTTTCTTCGCAGTCTACAAAGAGACTTCTGGCTATCTCATAGTAAATATTTTACTTTTTTTCTGAAGCCATATGTCCGCAATTAAACTTCTATCTCCCACAATTTAACTTCTATTTCCCCATAATAATTCCCTTTAACCCCATATAACCTTTCGCCGTTTTTAATTTGATGATTACAATTCCACTGGCTTCAAATTTGAGATAGCCCTACCCTTCCTCTGCTGATCTTAAGTCGGAACTTTTTGCTGATGTAGTTTTTTGCAGGTCCTTTTCCGTGTATAAGCAGTTCTACCAGATCTTCGGGTTCATCTATATCCGTACCTGCCATGAAAGAATCGTAGACTTCGATTTTCTGCCCGGCTTCTGCCGCAATCGAGCAGTGTGTTAGAAAACTTGAGCCGTAGTACCTGACTCTGTAGCTTGAGGGATTCTTGATAAACAGGACATTTGTACCCCCGCCTTTTCCCGGGACAATGCAAACATCTTCTTTTGTTGAACTTATCTCTTTTATATGGTTTGGAGAGAGGAGGGGCAGGTCAGCCATAATAATCAGAACCGGCTCCTCAGCCTGCTCCAGATAAATGTTAAGGGCTTCATTAAGGTCATTTTTATCCAGGAGGACCCTGGCTTTCCGCATATTCTCAAGACCGTACATCGAAGGGCTGAGAATCTCGATTTTTTCTATTCCGGCTTCTTTAAGGGAGTCTATTACCTGATTCAACATTATTTCTACAAATTCTTCCCTTTCTTCCTGGCTCAGCACAGGGGACAATCGGGATTTTGCACTGGCTTTTTTATAGGGGATTACAGCTTTCATCCGGACTCCTGAAATAGTGATCTTGTAACCTTCCGGAAACTTTTGTTTTTAATCGATCTATTCCCTGCTGCCTATTCCGGTTCTTCCGCAATTAGGAAGCGAGCCTTCTCTATTCAGAAATCCTGGCTCTACTTTCCTGTACAGAGTATCCCTCTGCATAGGAATTTTTCCTGCACCTTTTATCATCCACTCAAACTCTGCAGGAGACACGTATTCTCCGTAGCTGCCTCCGGAAGCTGTAGAAATCTGATCTTCCATAAGCGTACCTCCCAGGTCGTTGGCTCCGCACTGCAGAGCTACCTGGGCAAGTTTTTTCCCTAGCTTAACCCAGGTGGCCTGAATGTTGTTTACATAGGTATGCAGAATTATGCGGGAAATGGCTATAAGCTGCAGATCTTCAAGTCCTGTACTGGCAAACTTTCCGGATGCCAGCATTTTTTCTCCTATCGGGTTGTGGTAAGGCAAAAAAGACATGGGAATGAGTTCCGAAAACCCACCGGTCTCTTTCTGGATTTCACGGATAGTAAAGACATGGTCCAGGCGTTCTTCGATTGTTTCTACATGCCCGTACATGATAGTGGAATTGGTGGAAATCCCTGCCCTGTGTGCTGCAGTTATCGTATCGATCCACTGCTGAGTATCTATTTTGCCGGGGCAGATAATTTTCCTCACCCTGTCGGAAAGAATCTCGGCAGAGGTTCCGGTGAGAGAATCAAGCCCGCTTTTTTTCAGTTTACGCAGAGCTTCTTCCACGGACATGCCGGAAAGCTCTGCTGCATAGTTTACTTCCATTGGAGACAGGGCATGGATGCAGATATCAGGGAAATCGGATTTTATGGACTCTATAATTTCAAGATAGAATTCCATATTGACCTCCGGGGTGTACCCTCCCTGAACGCAGACTTCCACAGCTCCGGCTTCTCTTGCCTCTTCCGTTTTTTTCAGGATTTCATCCACACTCAGTATATAACCTGTTTTGGTTCTGTAGGCGCAGAACCCGCAGGTTCCGACGCACTTGTTTGTGATGTAAATGTTCCTGTTTACCACATAACTTACAATGTCGCCCACAGCATTGGCTCGAAGTTCATTGGCGAGCTCAAAAAGCTCAAACGGGTTTCCTTCAAGCAGGAGAAGGGCGTCTTCTTTAGTACATTTTCCCTGATGCGCTCTTTCAATGATACCATCCGGGATTGCCGGTTTTTTCGTGTACATCCCTATCGTTCCTTCCAGACTTCATATACTTCCTTTTGCCTGTTCCCGCATTTTTCGGGCTTATTCAGAAGCTCCGCACCCAGGCATCCGTCTGGGGTTTCCGGAAGCCAGCTCATGAACTCCCCTGTAAAGGGTTGTCCTCTCTTTGGGGATCCTTTTGGCTCCGTGGATCATCCACTCCAGTTCTTCAACCGTGATCATTTCCCCGTGACAGGCCCCTGCGGATTTGGAGATACTTTCTTCCATTAGTGTGCCGCCAAGATCGTTGGCTCCGCAGTGGAGGGAAAACTGGGCAAGTTTTTTCCCGAGTTTCACCCAGCTTGCCTGGATATTTTCCACATGCCCATGGAAGAGGATACGGGATATTGCATAGATTTTCAGGTCCTCCAAGCCCGGAGTAGCATATCTGCCCTCCCGGATCATTTTTTCTCCTACAGGATTGTTGTAGGGCATAAAAGGCAAAGGTACAAATTCCGTAATTCCACCTGTTTCTTTCTGGATTTCCCTGATGATCAGCATATGATCTATCCTTTCTTCCGGGGTTTCAACATGCCCGTACATCATGGTTGCAGTAGTAGGAATGCCTGTTGCATGCGCCTGCCTTACCACCTCAACCCACTCTGCTGTCTTGAGTTTTAAGGGGCAGATTATTTCACGTACGCGATCCGAGAGGATTTCAGCTGCAGTGCCGGGCATAGTATCAAGTCCGCTTCGTTTGAGCCTTCGGAGAGCTTCTTTTACCGGAATTTCGCTGATGCGTGAAGCGTGGTAGACTTCCATTGGCGAAAAAGAGTGAATATGCATTTCCGGAAACTCGGCTTTAATGGCTTCTGCAATCCCCTGGTAGAAGTCGAGGCCTGTATCCGGAAGCAGCCCCCCCTGGATACAGACCTCAGTGGCATTTGCTTTCTTGGCCTCTCTAACCTTTGCCATAATTTCTTCGATACTGAGAACATGACCTTTGTTTGTCCGAAATGCGCAAAATCCACATGTTCCCACACAGCGGCTTGTGAAATTTATGTTCCTGTTCACCACGTAAGTCACTGTGTCCCCTACGGCAAGGTCGCGGAGTTCGTCCGCAAACCTGAAGAGTTCGAAAGGAGGTACCTCCAGGAGCAGGAGCGCATCTTCTTTTGTGCTCTTCCCCTGGTATGCGCGTTCTATGAGGTCTTCGGGAATGCTGTTCATTTTTCTAATTCTCCAAATACCCTTTTCAGGGCTGTTTCCTGTAACCTTCTGGCTGTTTCCTGTAACCTTCTCTATCAGAGAGCCGCTCAATCAGCCCGCCTACCCTGTTCGAGTACCATCTTTTTTTCACGTACTGAGGGTAAATTGGCAGGCGTTCCCTGAGCGAGATATTCCCAAGCTTTTCCTGCAGATCCTTTACATCCGGCCATTCGGCCTCAGGGTTGATCCAGTCTATGGTCAGAGGGGATATGCCCCCCAGGTCCGTTACTCCTCTTGAGATCAGGGCTTTTGGATCTATAAGGTTTGGGGCTACCTGCACTGCCACATCAGGCGGCAGAATCTGCCTGGCAAGGATTATAGTATCAGTCATTTCTTCTGCTGTGGGCTCCGGAAAGTTTTCCATGGCTGTCCCGGGCTTTGGGGCAAAGTTCTGGATAATAACTTCCTGAATATGCCCGTACTCCCTGTGAAGGCCTGCGATAGCCTCAAGGGACTCGATTCTGTCCTCCCGCTTCTCCCCTATCCCTACAAGGAGACCGGTAGTATATGGAATCTGAAGTTTTCCGGCTTCCCGGATAGTATCAAGCCTGCGTTCCGGAACTTTTCCGGGGCAGTCCTTATGAGCATCGAGGATTGCAGTGCTCTCAAGCATCAGCCCCATGCTTGCGTTCAAAGGTTTTAAGGCTTCAAGTTCCGAGCTAGCCATGATTCCCGCATTCGTATGAGGAAGGATGCCAATATCGATTGCAGTTTCACAGAGAAAAAGGATGTATTCCAGAGTTGAGGAATAACCGAGCTCTTTGAGCCACTCCCTGTACGCCGGGATCTCCTCTGCATATTCCCCAAAAGTAAAAAGAGCTTCAGTACACCCTGCTTTTACCCCATTTTCAAGAATAGGAATTATTTCTCCGGGCTTCATGAGCCTGGCTCCGAGCTGTCCTGGCTCCCGTTTAAAGCCACAGTAGCCGCAGTGATTCCTGCAGACATTGGTTATCGGGATGAAAACATTTTTCGAGTAAGTCACAAAATAGGAGTTTTTCGGTGGAATGGTAGAACACCTGTTAAGTTTGCTTGGTAGAACACCTGTTAAGTTTGCTTATTACTGACCTCAGCCGAGGATCTTCTTCATAGTTGCAGCCACGCCGAGGGCTACGCCTTCGACTTCGATGCCTCCTTTTCCTTTGGCTCCGTCTCCTACGACGTAGAGCTCCGGAATCGGTGTCTCGTTCCCGGGGTCGGTACCTGAGGCTACCCTGTTTACGGGCCAATCGTCATGATACGACTGAATGAGCAGAACTTCGTATTTTTTGCCGGGAAAGATTTCTTTAAGATCTTTAAGCCCTAATTCGATTTCAGCCTCTATATTTTTTATATTCTCAGGGGCTACGTGCTGGTGGGACATTGTAAGATGCTTTCCAGCCGGAGCCAGCTTCGGGTCAACCTGCGTAACTTCATCAATTCCATTTACTCTTTTTGCATACGGGGTTAACAGGACTCCGGAATGCCCTACAAGGGGTTCGTCTGCAGCAAGGCAAATCTTTATGCCGGCAGAGGGTTTCAGGCTTTCAAGCATTCTGAGGTAATCCGAATATCTTTCTCCGGACAGGGCTTCGCTGCAGAGGCAGGCGGTTGCGGCATGCCCCAAGTTACTGATGACCAGGTCTGCTTCATGTGCTTTATCACCGGTAATAACGCCTGCAGCTCTCCCGTTTTCCACAAGGATTTTTGAGACTTCGGTTTTAGTATAAATCTTTCCGCCGTTTACAGCAATCACAGCTTCCAGGGCATCGATTACTCCTTTGCACCCGCCTATAGGGACACCAGGGCCGCCGAACCTGTACATATTCTCAATTATCTCAAAAATCTCTTCTACAGGGACTTCGTCACTTCTCAGGCTCATGGCCCAGCCGCAAAAGGAATCGGCAAATCTCACAAGCCATTCATCCTTAAACTGAGTCCGAATCCACGCCTGAAGAGTGCTTCCGGTCGGGCGGTTCTTTCTAGTACTTACCACAAAAAGGGCAATTTTAATGCGGTCTTTGTGAGGAAGAAGTGTAGCAAATTCGGTAAAAGAAATGTCCTTAAAGCCTTTCCCGTAATCCGGATCACCTTTTTTGAGGGGCACGCGCACGGCTGTCTGGTCTGACCGCACGATCTTCACGTCAGCTTTGACTTCTTTGAGAAGCTGAGCCAGGGGGCCTGAGGGGCCATGAGGAAGGATATGGAAAGCTCCGCTGGAAAGCTGGAAGCCTTTGTAATTAAGGTTTGTAAACCTTCCTCCTGTGATCGGAAGTCTCTCAAAGACATCAACTTGATATCCTGCCTGCGAGAGCCTGGCGGCACTTAAGAGTCCACCGAGACCTGCACCAATAACAATCGCTTTCATGTCGACACCTCTATGGCCGACACTTCTATGGCCTTAACAGGGCAATAAAAAACACAGATTCCACACTCTACACAGGCTGCAGTAGCCCTTGCTTTTCCCTTTACTTCTATTGCTTCTTTCTTGCAAAAAGAAGCACACTGGCCGCACCCTACACAGTTATCATTAATCTTCATGCGATTCCACCAGCTTTTCTATCATGAAAAGAGTTATTAGAATGTATTGGTACAGTGTGTTGCTCCGGCCGTGTTCTCAGGATAAAGTTCGGAAGCGTGATTTTCTTTCTGCCGTTAATGCGGCAATTATAAGTTGTAATAGGCGATATCATTAATTTATTTTCTACGAAATATATTATTGTGTCGCGGGTCTGCAGTATTTTCTATTAAGTTCCTTTCTCTTTCTTAATTCTATTAAGTTCCTTTCTCTTTCTTAAAAGCAAAAATGGAGCATTTCCTCCCCCTACCTGAGGCAGGAGACTTTCAGACATTTTCAGTCCTTTACTATTTTCATTTTAAAAGTTGTCTCAGGAGCTTTTTATCTTCAGGTTCTGTCACTATTATTCATAACATATACGAAGGTTTTTTATCGGAATTAAAATAATTAAGTTTTATATATAAATCTTCTTTCTCCCCGAGAAAAACCTGTATTTAATACAAATTGTTTTATTAAGTTTCGGGACGGTCAAACGAGAATAACATATTTATGGTGTATATATAATTTCGTAAGCAGATCACTGCTTTTTCTCTGATTTTTTTTAACATGTGTATATTTTAAAAACTGATTTTTAATTATTTAGACTTAATATTTATATAATATTAATTATCTAGCAAATAGCTATAAATAACCCCTCATTCATTTGCAGAATTAACCTAGCGACTTGTAATCTTAATTATTAATTATACTAATTTCGCTGTAATTTGATCTAGACGCCAGAGGCAGGAATTCTCCCGTACTTCTGGCAATTTATCATATAAGATAGGGCAAAGAAAACTAAATTTTCAGAGCCCGAAGGTCAAACCTGTATCAGAGAGATCCTTATTTCCTGGAAATAAAGGACCTATGGATGCAGGTGCTTCTAAAAGGACCTGTGTCCGGACCGATTGTTGTTTTTTTAAAAGTCGGGTAGGCGGACATAGTTTTTTGTCCGGGTATATAAAAACCCACATTTCAGGTCATGTAATGCTGCAATTTCAGATTGCTGCACTTTGATAGGTGATATAATGTCTGGAATAATTGATAGCTATATACCGGTTGCAATATTTCTTGTCCTGGCACTTGTTATGCCTCCAATGACAATGTTTATGGTAAAGCAACTGAGTCCGAGGAGCAAGGCAGCCAGCAAATACACGACATATGAATCGGGTTCCATTCCCACAGGGACTGCAAGGATTCAGTTCAATGTTGAGTATTATCTTTATGCAATTGCTTTTGTTCTCTTTGATGTAGAGGTGCTCTTCCTTTATCCGTGGACTACTGTTTATAAGGGACACGGGATCACCTCAATCGCGGTAATCGAAATGTTTGCATTTATTTTCGTACTTCTCTTTGGATATGTCTATCTCTGGAAGAAGGAGGCCCTTACATGGGTGAAGTGAAGGAGGAAAAAACGAGTAAATCAGATGAAGTGTCTGAAGAAGAAATCCCCGGGGTGATCACGACAACAACCAGTGCAATCCACGACTTTCTTAAGAAAACCAAGGTTCAGGATCTAATCAACTGGGGAAGGAAAAACTCACTCTGGTTCATGACCCAGCCAATGGGATGCTGCGGAGTCGAGATGATCGCCACAGGCTGTGCTCATTACGATACCGACCGCTTCGGGATCATTCCGAGAAACTCTCCGAGACAGGCTGACGTCATGATCATCAGTGGTTATGTGACAAAGAAATACCTGCCAGCTTTAAAAAGGCTCTGGGAACAGATGCCTGCTCCTAAATGGGTTATCTGCATGGGAGACTGTTCGATAAGCGGAGGGCCTTTCTACGAATCCTACAGCACAGTGCAGAATATCGACGAGCTCTTCCCGATTGATGTGTTTATTCCGGGATGTCCGCCCAGGCCCGAAGCCCTGCTTCAGGGATTTGTTGAACTGCAGGAAAAAATCAAGGCCAAAAAAGACCGGGGCACGGAGTACTGAGGTTTTTCTGAAGTTTCAGATTTATTCGAGGGAAAATTATGGATGTCAGAAAAATTATCGAATCATTAACCGGTACATTTCCGGAGGCAATTTCCGAAGCAATGGCAGAATCCGAGATCCGTGCCAGGGCATATGTGGATAAGGAGAAGGTAAAAGAAGTCTGCCAGTACCTGAAAGATTCTCTTCAATTCGATCACCTCTGCTCAGTCTGCGGGGTAGACTACATAAAAAGGAATGAGATAGAAGTTGTCTATCACATTGCTTCATATGACCATCCCGTGGTTCTAATGCTGAAGGCCGCACTTCCAAGGGAAAATCCGGAAATCGAATCCATTGTGTCTGTGTACTGGAATGCAAACTGGTATGAAAGGGAGACCTACGAACTCTTCGGGGTTATGTTCAAAAACCACCCTAACCTGAAGCCACTTGTACTTCCGGAAGATATGCTGGGTGAATGGCCCCTCAGGAAAGATTACAAGGGTTTTCCGAATACGACAGCCAGAAACCTGGTGTGAGGGTGAAAAATGGAAGAAAAACTCGGATCAAATGAGATGATCATACACCTGGGCCCCCAGCATCCCATGCAGCCCGGACCCTTCAGGCTAAACCTGAAGTTAAAAGGAGAAACAGTAATGGATGCTGAGATTGAACTGGGTTTCATCCACAAAGGTATTGAAAAGATCCTGGAGAATAAGACCTATCTTCAGGGAATCACAATCGTGGACAGGATTTGCTACCTCGTAGCCCTTACAAACGAAGAATGTTTTGTAGGCTGTACCGAAAAATTGTTAGGTATAGAACCGCCTGAAAGGGCTAAATATATCAGGGTTATTCTGGAAGAACTTACTAGAATTCAAAGTCATCTGCTGGGTATGGGTGAGTTTGGAGAATTCATTGGTTTCGTTTCCATGTTCATGTACACAATCAGGGAAAGGGAAGAGATTCTCGGCCTGATAGATATGGTTACAGGTGCCAGAATCACTCACAGCTATCTAAAATTCGGAGGAGTGCGTGACGACCTTCCGGCAGGGTTCAAAGAAAAAGCCATTCCTGTCCTGAACAACCTCAAAAAATCCGTTGACGATTTTGAACAAATGTTCCACACTGATAGAATCTACAGGGAACGTACTGTCGGAGTCGGTGTCCTGACTGCGGATGTTGCAAAGAGCCTCGGGGTTTCCGGGCCTGCACTACGTGCAACCGGTGTGCCTTTCGATATCAGGAAGAACGAGCCTTACCTGGTTTACAAAGACCTGGATTTTAAGGTCTGTACTGAAACCGCAGGAGACTGCTTTGCAAGAGTGCAACTCAGGCTTAATGAGATTAGGGAAAGCATCTACATTCTTGAACAGTGCCTTGATCAAATTCCAGGCGGACCTCTCTTCCCTGAAGATACTCCCTATGGCAGGAGAACGCCTGTAATGAGAGTTCCGGCCGGGGAAGTATTCCACAGAGTAGAAGACCCCAGAGGAGAAATGGGGATGTATATGATATCCGACGGTTCGGACAAGCCGTACAGGGTAAAGGTAAGAGGGCCTTACTATCCAACCCTGCAGGCTCTGCCACCACTCATCATAGGCACTACAGTTGCAGATGTAGCAGCAATTTCCGGCAGCATGGACGGCTGTACCAGTGAAGCGGATAGGTGATTTAAATGGCAATAGAGTTTCCTGAATTTATAGTTCCTTTTCTTCCCTGGATCCGCGGGATAGTCGGCCTTTCTCTGGTAGGAGTTATCTTCCTCGGAGCAATGGGAGCTGTCTGGCTGGAACGAAAGCTTTCCGCAGACATCCAGTCCAGGGTGGGGCCCTGCCGCGTAGGAAAATACGGACTCCTGCAGCTCGTAGCCGATGCAATCAAACTCTTTACGAAAGAAGACCTGAAACCTAGGAATGCTGACAGTTTACTTTTCAATAATGCTACTATCTTTATGATGGGTTCTGTTTTTCTTATGCTGGTCGCAATTCCTGTTGGTGCTGTTTTCATTAATGGGGTCGAATACCCGCTCGCAGTCACCGAGATGGATATAAGTGTGCTCTATATTGAAGCAATGTCTGCAATTTCCATTTTCGGGATTTTCATGGTGGCTTACGGCTCGAACAATAAGTATTCCCTTCTCGGAGCTTTTCGAAACTTTGCCCGCATGGTAGGGTATGAAGTACCTCTCGGAATAACCGTTGTAAGTGTAGCTGTTATGACAGGCTCCCTTAACATAGTGGAGATCTCCAGATCCCAGGGCCTGCTCTGGAACATCTTCCTGCAGCCCTTAGGGTGCTTTGTATTCTTCGTATCACTTATGGCCGACATGGGCAGACTTCCTTTTGACCAGAATGAGTCTGAAGAAGAACTGGTAGCAGGCTGGATTACCGAATACTGCGGAATGCGTTTCGGGCTCGGTTTCTTTGCCGAGTATATCCATATGATCCTGGGTTCCTTCCTTGTAGCCCTTCTCTTCCTCGGCGGCTGGAACGTACCTGGCTTTGTTGCAAACAATCCTGTGCTTGGCCTTATTGCCCCAACAGGATTCTTGATTGTGAAAGTCGTCTTCGTACTTATGGTAATAATAGGGCTCAGGTGGGCTGTTCCAAGGTTCAGGATCGACCAGGTTGTTGACCTGAGCTGGAAAAAACTGTTCCCCCTGGCCCTTTTAAATCTGGTCTGGGCAGTGGGGCTCGGACTCTACCTGGGAGCGTGAGATCATGGTTCTTAAAAACATTAAGTACGCAATTCGAAATATCCCCAAGCCTCCCGTAACCAGGATGTACCCGGAAAAATGCACCGAACTCTCCGATCGGTTCAGGGGGCTTCAGATACTTGATAAAAGTAAATGCATAGGTTGTGGCATTTGCGCCAACACCTGTCCTAACGTCGCAATCAAAATCGTAAAAGCCCCGATTGCGCCAGGCAGCGAAAAACAGCGCTGGTTCCCTGAAATTGATATTGGGCACTGCCTCTTCTGCGGACTCTGTATCGACCAGTGCCCGAAAGGCGCGCTTTCCAGCGGTAAAGAATACACTAAAGGTGTCATTAAATGGAAGCACAAAGACCTGCTCATGACTCCTGATAAACTTGCAAGGGAAGTCGAGCTTGAGAAAGGTGATGAGAGATGATAGGGGTTGAAACAATCGGAGCAGCTCTGGAAATGGCTGTTTTCGGGCTTCTTGCTGTCATCACAGTATTCTTTGCAATTTTTGTGGTAATAGCAAAGGATGTTGTAAGAGCCGGGCTTGCCCTGATTATGTGCATGTTCGGAGTTGCAGCGCTCTACATTCTGTTAAACGCCCAGTTCCTGGGAATTATTCAGGTGCTGGTTTATATCGGAGCAATCGGAGTGCTGATTCTCTTTGCCGTTATGTTGACAAAGCGTGAGATCGGAGGTGAAGCCGGTGCAGATTAATCGACCTTTAGCCTTTCTCGTAGCCCTTCTCTTTGTTGCGGTTGTGGTGACAGGGGCTTTTGGAACTTCCTGGAAAACGGTTTCGGAACTTCCTGAAAACCCGACTGACCAGAGTAACATCGAGGGCATAGGCATGCTGATCTTTACTCAGTATGTGGCACCTTTTGAGGTCCTTTCAATTGTCCTGCTCGCATCCCTTATAGGGGCAATTTACATGGCAAAAGGAGAGGGCAACAAATGATTCCTATAAGCTTTTACCTGGGGCTTGCGGCCCTGCTCTTTTCCATCGGACTTTATGGTGTAATGACACATAAAAACGGCATCAGAATGATTATGTGCATCGAGCTCATGCTCAACTCCGCAAACCTGAACCTCGTGGCTTTCTCAAGTTACACGGACACCCTGAACGGGCAGGTCTTTGCCATGTTCTCAATTGCCCTTGCAGCTGCTGAAGCAGCAGTCGGGTTTGCGATTTTCATGGCAATCTACAAAATGCACGATAAAATCAACCTTGATGAGCTTAACATCCTGAGGTGGTAAAAACGGCTCTGGAAGAATTTGCATTTTTAATCCCCCTGCTTCCGGCACTGGCTTTTGCAATCACCTTCTTCTTCGGCAGGAAAATGCCTTCAGGCGGGGCAATAGTTCCTATACTAGCAATTGCCACTTCCTTTGTAATCTCTTTCATGATTACTCTCGGGCTGCTGGCAAATCCAGAAGAGGTAGTAAGCCAGTCTTATTCCTGGTTTGCAGTGCTCAACATCGGAGTTTTAATTGATCCGCTGGCTGCGGTAATGCTGTCAATGGTCTCCTTCGTGAGTCTGCTGATCCACATTTACGCAGTTAGCTATATGTCCCATGATCCCGGAAAGGCCAGGTATTTTGCAGAAACCGCACTCTTCACTGCGGCAATGCTTTCCCTGATCCTTTCGGACAATATTCTGCAGCTTTTTGTCTCCTGGGAACTTGTAGGGCTGTGTTCCTATCTCCTGATCGGCTTCTGGTTCGAAAAACCCTCGGCTGCAGCTGCTGCCAAGAAAGCTTTCCTGACAACCAGGATCGGAGATGTAATGTTCCTTACAGGGATAATTATTCTAACTTCCGATCTCCTGAAACTTGCAGGCGGATTCCAGGATGGAGTATACCTGCTTCGTTTTAACGAAATCTTCAGTTATATCCCCCAGCTTTCGGCCCTGCAGGCAAACATTTTCGGCTTTGAAATAAGCCACCTTACTATCATCACCCTGCTCTTCTTCGGCGGAGCAGTAGGAAAATCCGGGCAGTTCCCGCTGCATGTGTGGCTGCCTGATGCAATGGAAGGCCCGACAACCGTCTCAGCTCTCATCCATGCAGCAACAATGGTTACTGCCGGTGTTTACCTGGTCGCAAGGACCTTCCCGATGTTCATTGCAGCCCCTGACTCCCTGATGGTCGTTGCTTACCTTGGAGGCTTTACAGCCCTCTTTGCAGGCACCATGGGTATTGTAATGAACGACATCAAGCGTGTGCTTGCTTACTCAACTATCAGCCAGCTCGGATACATGATGCTTGGTCTGGGGCTCGGCTCGGCAATAGGGCTTGAAGCAGTCGGAATTTCCCTTTTCCATCTGATTAACCATGCTTTCTTTAAGGCTCTCCTTTTCCTCTGTGCAGGCAGTGTAATCCATGCAGTCGGCACCCAGGATATGAGAGAACTCGGAGGCGTAGGAAAGGTAATGCCAATTACTGCTGCCACCATGACAATTGCAGCCCTGGCTCTGGCAGGTTTCGGTATCCCCGGAACTTCGATAGGGACCAGTGGTTTCTTCTCAAAGGACGCAATTATTGAGGCTGCATACGTTTTCGGAGAACACAGCAACAACTGGATTCCCTACCTGTTCTCAATTGCTGCCGCCCTCCTTACCTCTATTTACATCTTCAGGCTGATCTTCATGACCTTTACGGGGAAGCCGAGGAGCGATTATCACGGGCATGAATCCCCTGCCATTATGACTATCCCCCTCTCCATTCTGGCCCTCTTTGCCCTCTTTTTCGGCGGACTGACACAGACAGGGTTCATGAATTTCCTTGAAGAAACCTTTGCCAACAGTTTCGTGAACCTTAACATAGGGAATCTTGCAGACATAGGCAGGAACGAACTTGTAGAAGCAGCAGGGCAGGAGCCGACCTTAATCCTGTGGCTTCCGCTAATAGTCGCCCTTGCAGGTCTTGCAATTGCTTTCGTGATATATTATCTCAGAGCAGTGGAACTCGGACCTCTTGCTTCCATGAAGAACCCGATTTACAAACTGCTCTACAAGCGTTACTACCAGCACGAAATCTATACCGAATTTTTCTCACTCGGAATATTGTACGGAATTATTGCTTTCCTCACACAGGTAGTTGATGTGATCGTTGACAGCATTGTAGAAGGAATAGGAATCCTCACGGTTGGTGTAGGTGAAGAACTCAGGAAGGTTCAGACCGGAGTTGTCCAGACCTATGCAACCGTCGTAATTGCAGGTGTGAGCCTGCTGATAATACTTGTTAAGTTACTGATGGAGGTACTCTGATGCTGCCGGTCGCATCTTTGCTGATTCTGGTGCCGCTGATTTTTGCAGCACTGGCCTTTTTGACAAAAACAAAAGAACTGGCTGCAGGAATGGGGCTTCTCGGGTCTCTTGCAACTCTTGGCCTTACCCTTTACGCCTATCTGAACTTTGACAGCAGTACTGCTGCAATGCAGTTCTTTGAGTCTATGAAGTGGATTCCCTTTCTCGGGATCAACTATACAGTTGGAATTGACGGCATTTCCATGCCTCTTATCCTCCTGAATGCAATTGTGATCCCATTTCTGATCCTCTTCAGCTGGAAGGAAGACATGGAATCCCCAAACAGATTCTATGGATTGATCCTTACCATGCAGGCTGCAGTTATAGGAGTCTTCGTAGCTCTTGACTTCGTTGTCTTCTATATCTTCTGGGAGCTTACCCTGATTCCTCTCTTCTTTATGGTAAATATCTGGGGAGGAGAAAAGCGGGCTCATGCGTCCTACAAGTTCTTCATTTACACGCATGTTGCCTCTCTGGTGATGCTGCTCGGGATCTTCGGGCTCTTCTACGCCTCCTTGCATCAGACAGGCGTTCCGACCTTTGATATAAGAGAGTTGATCGCACAATTCCAGTTCTTCGAATCCGGCCTGATGAGGGATGGGATCTTCCTTGCAATCCTCTTCGGGTTCCTGGCAAAGCTGCCGACCTTCCCCTTCCACTCCTGGCTTCCGGATGCATATACCGAGGCTCCTACCGCAGGCAGCGTACTCTTTATCCTGCTCAAAATCGGAGGGTACGGGCTTTTCAGGATCTCACTCCCGATGCTCCCGAACACTGGCAATCCCAAGCTGATGATCATGATGCTGGGCCTGCTCGGCTCTTTCAGTATAGTCTACGGGGCTCTTGTGGCTCTTCGGCAGAAAGACCTCAAGCGTATGATCGCTTACTCCAGTTTGAGCCACATGGGATTTGTTACTCTGGGTTCGGCCGGTCTTGTTGCCCTTTCGGTTTCAGGTGCTATGTTCCAGCAGTTTTCCCACGGACTTATCATGAGCATACTGTTCATGTCCGCCGGAGCGATTCAGACCGGCACGGGCATCAGGACAATTAACAATCTCGGTGGACTTGCAAAGAAGATGCCAAAGTTGACTGTAGTTATGATGGTCGGGTTTATGGCATCCCTCGGCCTTCCGGGGTTGACAGGCTTTATTGCCGAGTTCCTGGTACTGACCTTCAGCTTCGTGAACCTGCCTGGTTTTGTCTTACTTGCCCTTCTGGCAATAGTGATTACTGCAGGTTACCACCTCTGGGCAATGCAGAGGGCAATGTTCGGAGTGTACAATGAGAAGCTCGGGAATGTCAGGGACATCAACTCCCTGCAGGTTTTTTCAATGGCAGCTATTGCCCTTCTTGTGCTTTATTTCGGCCTGAACCCGAGTCCGGTGCTTGATATGATGATTAAGAATTCGGAAGCGATAGTCAGCCTTGCGGCTGGCCTGGGGGTGTAAGAAATGGAGGAATTAATGTATCTTGCACCTGAAATTGTGGTAGTTGCAACCGGCCTGGTCGTACTTCTGGCCGGAGTTTTCCTGTCCCCTCAGTCTAAGAATGTACTGGGCTACCTGGCAACCCTCGGAATCCTTGCTGCCCTTGTTCTGACGGTTAAAAGCTTTGGGCTTATGACGATGCAAGGCTTTCAGGTTGGATATTCGATTTTCTCAGAAACTCTGAGTATCGACGCTCTCTCCCAGTTCTTCAAACTGGTCTTCCTGGCAGTTGCCCTGATTGTTTCAGTTGCCTCAATCAAGTACACCGAAAACAGTGATCATACAGAAGAGTTCTACACCCTGGTGCTCTTTGCAACCGTCGGAATGATGATTGTAGCGTCTGCAAACGACCTGATCGTGCTCTTCACTGCTTTTGAGCTGGCAAGTCTTGCAACCTATGCTCTTGCAGGCTACGAAAAGAAGAATGCAAGGTCGCTCGAAGGAGCCATGAAGTACTTCGTAATCGGCTCGGTCTCTGCGGCGCTCATGCTCTTTGGGATTTCCTTTGTCTACGGAGCAACCGGAACTACCAGCATTCCTTTGATTGCTAGAAACTCCGCCCTCCTGACACAAAACCCAATAGGGCTTGTCGCAATCGTGCTGCTAGTTGCAGGTTTCGGCTTCAAGATGGCTCTTGTGCCCTTCCACATGTGGGCTCCGGATACCTATCAGGGATCTCCCTCGGTTGTTTCTGCCCTGCTTGCAGCCGGATCCAAAAAGATGGGCTTTGTGGCAGCTTTCAGGGTTTTTATCCTGGCTCTTGCAGCCCTCCAGCCTGACTGGCAGCTTGCCTTCACGATCCTGGCAGTGGTAACAATGACCTTCGGAAACGTGGTCGCAGTTGCCCAGACCAGCGTAAAACGCATGCTTGCCTACTCCTCCCTGGCACAGGCAGGATACATTGCAATGGCTTTTGCAGTCATGACCCCAGTTGCTCTTGCAGGCGGCATCCTGTACACCCTTGCCCATGCCTTTATGAAAGCAGGAGCCTTTATTGCAGCTGCAGCCGTAGTCTGGATGATCACCTCGGAAAAAACAGGCAACTTCGACGTCCCGGACCACCTTGACAGCTTCAGGGGCCTTGGAAAGAGGATGCCTCTGGCAGCCCTTTGCATGACGCTTTTCGTCTTTGCCCTTGCAGGTATCCCCCCAACTGCAGGTTTCATGGCCAAGTTCGTGCTCTTCTCCTCAACCATTGAGGCAGGCATGAACTGGCTTGCAGTGATCGCAATCCTGAACAGTGCCCTTTCACTGTTCTATTATGCACGGCTTGTGAAATACATGTACTTCCTGCCCCCGGAAGGTGAAGGTAAAAAGGTCAGTATACCCATCCCATATGCAGCAGCCCTTCTGCTTGCAGCGGTCGGCGTGCTGGCAATCGGCGTCTGGCCCGAACCCTTTGTGGAGATGGCTATGAAAGCAGCAATGGTACTGGTCTAAGGAGGTATTAGAAATGACAGATTGTGATCTTTGCGGAAAAGGAATCCCGACCGTTATCCCGGTCAGGGTCAACCCTCCACTCCTAAAATTCGCCTATCCCGAAGGTGTCTGGAAAGGGCTTTGTGAGACCTGTCTTGACTCCGCCCAGAAAACCTATTTAAGCATCAGCAAAGACGAAACCTCATGCAGGAGAAACAAATGCGCCCTCTGCGGAGATAAAGGTAAGGTTTTCCCTGTGGAACTGCAGGTCCCCGATTTCTCAAAAGGGGTCGTAAAAAGAGAAGTAAACGTCTGCCCAAAGTGTCTGAAAGCAGTCGATGAGGCTTACATCAGGCATAAAAGAGAAGAATTAGGTGGACACGGGCACGAGCACGGTGAACATTGAGTAAAGCTGCATTTTGCGGCTTTCTTTTCTTATTATTTCATTCTTTTCTTATTATTTCATTCTTTTTAAATCTCATTTTACTCTGCAAGCTTTGCTGCGTATTCTGCAGCGTAAAAGGCAAATGTGTCAAAGTCTTTCAGGTTTTCAGCAAGCAGTTTTCTTAATATGTCAAGATCCACTTCTTCATAAATGTGGACTAGAATATTTCTGAATCCAGCGGCAAAAGCGAATTTCTCTGCGAACTCTTTCGGAATTATTTCGTGCCTGCCAAGAATCCGGAATACACTCCTGTAGTCTTCAGGCCTTTCAAATCCCTCTTTTGAGATGATGATTTCTCCTATGTCAATAGCACATTCAACTGCAAGTTGAAAATTTCTCTCGACTGCGGAACGCTTTTCATAGTTACTTTCAAGATCCGTGCTTTCGGGATCTATTGATTTCAGATAATCTATACAGCGCTGCATAAAGTTTAACTTTCTAAATATATTATCTGCTGCTGACATCCGGAATGTCCCTCTTCTCCCTGATTCGCTTCAGTAGTTCCCTATTTAAAAAGTCTTCATGATATTTTCGATCCAGATATCTGGACATAATATGCTGCTCCACATCCAGCTTCAGGTCTTCATCTCTAACAAATAAAGGCACATTGGGTCTTATGACTTCGAAATTAATAACGGGTGCAGCATCATTCATCACCAGAAGGTCTATATTATCAGTCTTGAGGAGGGTTGAAAGCTCCCCCATTAATTCCAGACGCTTCTCTATCCTTTCTCCTTTTGTAAGTTTGCCGGAAAGATAAACACCTATATCAATATCGCTAAGAGGCCCTTCCACGCCCTCTGCCGTCGAACCGAAAAGATATGCAAGTTCTACATACTCCCGTGCCTTAAAAAATTCCGGAAGCACGGTACACAGAACCTCTTTCCCTATCTTTTGCATTTTAAGACCCATTGTATTTTTCTCTATGTCCTGTTCTTTCAAATATGTTATGTTGTAAGAAGACAGAGATTGCAGATTGTGATCTATGCAGGCGAGGAATCCCGACCGTTATCTAACCAGGCCCACCCTCCTCCCCTCAAATTCGCCTATCCTGAAGGTGTCTGGAAGAAGTCAATGAGGCTTATATCAGGTTTAAAAGGGCATAAATCGACGAAGAAGGACGTATACAGGGGTACGAGCACGTACACCCGCATAGTAAGATGTTTTTGCTGCTTTATTTATTAGCATGACAGGCTGATATGAATTTATAAATAGTGCTTTTCTTTCTACCAATAGCGTTATAGAATGATAAAAAAGCTATCTGTGCAAAACTTTGATTACCTTGAATTTGGTGTATATAGGCGTTTTAAAAGCGTATTTATATTCGCCTGGGTGACAATTAAGATGGATTTCGAATTGCGAAAATGGGAAAAATCCGATACTGAAAACTTCTTCAAATATTCCAGCAATACAAAAATTGCAGAAAACATGAGGGCTTCTTTTCCCTCTACTTTAGAGGATAGCAAAAAAATAGTAGAGAACTTTAGCTGTAATGATGAAGCACAACAATGTTGCCGAGCAATTGTTGTGAATGGAGAAGCTGTAGGGTGTATTGCCTTATTCATAAAAAACGATGTTTATTGTAAGAGTGCAGAAATTGCATACTGGCTTGGTGAACCTTTTTGGGGCAGGGGAATTATAAGCAAGGTAATAAAACAGTTTTGCCAAATAGCTTTTGAACAGTATGATATTGTGCGGATATTTGCAGAACCTTATGCACACAATATTGGCTCCAGAAAAGCCCTTGAAAAAGCCGGATTTGTTTTAGAGGGCATAATAAAGAAAAGTATTTATAAAAACGGTAGATTCTTTGATTATTGCATGTATGCTCTTGTGAAATAGCTTATTATGAGCAACATACGCAAATCTGCCTTTTTAGAGGAAAGTTTTTGATTTCTTTTCGATGGTTTATCTATCTTTTACCGGATCCAAGTGACCTGAAAAAATATTAAATACACATACACACACAGATAATAATATGCCAACCAGAACGATCAGCATAAGTGAAGAGGCATACGAGAAGCTCAAAAGCCTCAAAACCTCCGAAAAAGATAGTTTCTCAGATGTTATCCTCAAGTACTACCCCAAAAAAAGAAAGCTTTCGGAAGTGCTCGCAGAAATAGGCCCCAATCCCGAACTTGCGGATGCGATCGAAAAAGCTTCCAGGGATATGAGAGAGGCGAAGATAAGGAAAGTTGATCTCGATGCCGGTGCTTGATACTTCTTTTATTACAGACCTCCTGAGAGGAAAAGAAGAGGCTCTCCAAAAACTGACTGAAATTGAAGCTGAAGAAACGCCCTTAAGCACGACCGAGATTAATGTCCTTGAGTTGTACAGGGGCGCCTATCTCTCTATGAAAACCCATCAAAATCTGGAAGAAATCAAGAAGCTTCTGGAATGTTTTCAGGTTCTGGAACTTGAAGAATCGACACATGAAGTCTTTGCTTCCCTTTCTGCAAATTTGCTCTCAAGAGGGGAAGCTATTGGGGCATTCGATGAACTCATAGCTGCTATAATCCTGTGTCATGATGGAAAAGTAGTTACCAGAGATAACCATTTAAAAGAAGTGCCAGGACTTGAAGTTATAATTTATCGATAATTTTTGACTTCATGGCACTTCTTTCTTCTGAACCAGCGAATACCTACCTTAAACCTATAAACCTATAATACCTGACAGGCTCATATTCTAAATCAGGTGCAATCTTATGACCTGGAGAGAACGTATTATAATAGATCCTGCAGTTCTTGCGGACAAGCCTGTAATCAAAGGCACACGCCTGGCAGTTGAGTTTATCGTCGACTTGCTGGCTAAGGATTGGCCTGAATCAGAGATCCTGCGGAACTATCCGGGCCTTATACATGAAGATATTCAGGCGTGCCTAAGCTACACAAGTTATGTGGCCGTTGAGCACGGACAATACGTAGTTAATGAAAAGGGGGAAAAAGTGGCGATTATTCTTCCTATCGAGGAATATGAAAAAATGAAAGAAGATCTCCACGATCTGGTTATCGTTGCAGAAAGACGTAACGAGAAGACTATTATAGTAAAATCCTGAATTAATTACATTCGTAAAAAGAGTTTACAGTTTATACGAACTACACATTGCATTTAAATTATTAAAGTTTTATAGTTGTCGAAAAACGCGGGCCGGGAAGACTCGATCAGGACACAGGAACCACAGAAGACACGGAAAGCACGGAAGAACTGTGCCCGTAATTCCTTTCTTCCGTGTTTTCCGTGCTTTCCGTGGTTTTAACTCACTTTATTTTCATACTTTAAAAGGGCAGGGAAGAACTCAAGCAAGAAATGAGAACCACGGAAGACACGGAAGGCACGGAAGACTCTGTGCCCTTTTTTCTTTTTTCCGTGTTTTCCGTGCTTTCCGTGGTTCTTTTTTCGTTTATATGTGAAGGAATTTCGAGATGAGACTATAAATTCATATTTGAGGTTTTGCCATTTTCTACATAATTCCTTTATTTCCAATAATATTCAATATCATAGCTTTTTTCGCAGAAAATTTAGCCAATAATAACTTAAAATAAATTTAATGTGATTCTATGTTTGTAATTGAGATTAAAGCGATTAATAATCCTTTAATTAAGAAAAAATCTTCATTTAAATTTTAAAAACATTATAAATATTTATTTTTTTATGCAAATTTTTGGAATAAATTCCATTAAGTGCTAATTTTTTAAACAAATATATTATTATTTGAGTTTTTAGAGTGGATTTCGTATTCAAAGGCATTTAGCAGTATTATTTTAGAGGCTCTAAAAATAATTTTTTGGCAAAATAGGCCCTTTTAATCGAGTTTTCTGATTTTAAAGCATTATTATCAATTTTGGCAAAACCTCATTTCTTAAATTATATAGTGTCAATTTTTAATGTGATAACTATAGTTTTGAAGAGATAGAAAGAGAATTGTAAGTTAGGAACAATGGCATCTTATTCCATAGATTTTAAGCTAGCGTAGAAAAAGATTTAAGGAAAGTGCCAAAAGACAGGCTTCCTGAAATCTGCAGACTGCGCGAATTTCTCTGCAAAATCTTTTGGCAGGATCGAATGTCTTCCCAGAACGAGGAAGACACTTTTGTAGTCCTGGGGTCTTTCGAATCCTTCCTCCGAAATTATAACTTCTCCTATATCAATGGCGCTTTCGACTGCCAGCTGAAAATTTTTTTCAACCGCACTTCGCTTCTCATAATCGGACTCGAGGCTCACGGTTTTGGGATCTATGGATTTGAGGTATTTTACGCACCTGCTCATGAAATTCAATTTTCTGAATAATTGTTTCCGAATTTGTCATTCAGGAAAATCCCCTTCTCAGAGATCATTCCGTTGATTCCTATGTTTTATTCTTTCAAATACGTTGTATCATTTCTTTCATCAGATGGACCTGATCATTTTATTTCTACCTCTGTCAGGAAATCTTACAGGAAATCCCACTATTAGGAGCCGTCTTTTTCTTGTAAAAAAGTAGAACCAGTTGACATGTATAGAAACAGTTGATATATAAATAATGAATTTAATCTGTATATATTAGTATAAATTAGGATTAGTATTATTAGTAAATTATAATAGTTATACGCAATACCCGTTGGTTCAAAGTTTATTCAGTTCAAGTTTGTCCCATCCTGAGCCGATCGTGTTGTGTAAAGTATCTGGGGGGTTACTTATGAAAATAATATTTATCGGAGATTCTCTTAGCAAGCTAACGAGCACTGCACTGATTGTTGTTTTGTTTTTGCTTTCAGCAGGCGTTGGAAGTGCAGAGGTCATTTATGTCGAGCCCGGAAATTCGATTCAGGCTGCTGTCAATAACTCAACGACCGGGGATTTTGTTGTTGTGAAAGCTGGGGACTATCAGGAAAACGTGATTGTCAACGTATCCGGGATAACAGTCACATCAGAACCTGAGAATTCCGAAGGCGTGCTTGTAAGAGCCAGGGATGAAAATTCGAGTGTTTTCCATCTGGCTGCAGATAATATAACTATCAGGGGCTTTAACATAACCGGATCAGGAGAAGTTTTCAGTGCTCGTAAAGCATCAGGTTTCATAAATTCTTATGGCTCAGGGAATTATTCCAATGAGCCAGAGGTGAGACAGGCTTACGGTTCAGGATCAGAAATGTTTATTTCCCGATGGGATGGAGCTGGCTGTCCTCCGGGAGGGATTTGTCTTGAAAATGCTGACAACTGCACAATCGAAAGAAACGACATTTTCGAAAACAGATACGGAGTTTACCTTCAGGACTCCAGGAACAACACAATCTCGAACAATACCTTTTTCCGTAACGGCATCTGGCTTGATGAAGGATGCAACCAGAATTTATTGATCAACAACGAAATCGAAGAGGGTCATATCACCATTGGGGCTCACTGCTGGGATAATATAATGTTCCAGAACAGGCTCTCAAATGGCGGAGGGATAAGTATTGCCTGCTGCGGCGGAAACAATCTTGTTTCAACCAATGAAATTATAAATTGCAGTACAGGAGTCGACATTTATGATGTTCAGGCAAGAACCGTCCTCCGTGATAACAGGATTACGGACTGTGACTACGGGATCTATCTTATTTTTATCTTTGATTCAAGAGTTAACAACAATACAATCTCAAACTGCAGCACAGGTATTTTTTTGAGAGAGAACTGCCACGATAATGAGCTGGCCAACAATACGGTAATATCAAGTAATGAGTCCGGACTCCATTTGCTGGATTCCAGTGCTAATAACCGTATCTACAACAATTACTTTAACAACACTGTAAATGTGACAGTGGAGAACACCGAAGGAAATACCTGGAATACTACAAAAACGTCCGGCACAAATATTGTGGAAGGCCCATATCTTGGAGGAAACTTCTGGGCGAATTTGAATGGAACCGGCTTTTCCCAGACCTCCAATGATTCGGATTCGGATGGGATCTGCGACCTTCCATACAATATCAATGGAAGTGACTTCGATTATCTGCCTCTTGCCAAACCTCCTGCTGTATCCGGAGTGGAGCTTACAGTAACAATCGGACCGCCTGCAGGAAATGAAATGCCTGAAGTTTCCATTGAAATTGCCAAAAACGCCCTTGATTTCGGAACTTTGCTTCCGGGGGAGTCAAGCAACTCACAGGTTTTGAATATAAGAAACAGGGGAAAAAGTGATGTGAAAATTTCGGCTAAAGTTAAAGATTCTTCGGATGCGGTTTTCTCCGAAGGCATATATCTTTCTTCTTTTTTCTGGCCTGATTTTTCAGAAGTAATTGCAAACAATACCAGTAAGAATGTTGAAGTTGTACTTAAAGTTCCGGCTAACTATTCAGAAAACGGCACTAAAAAAGGATCTCTTATTTTCTGGGCTGAAAAGGTCTGAGAGATTCTTTCTTTTTACTTTATTTTATACCTTCGTTTTATTTTTACTTTCTTTTTGTTTTTATCTTCGTTTTATTTTTACTTTCTTTTTGTACCTTCTTTTTCCGGAAAACTTTCCTCCTAACATATTAACTCTCTGACATATTAACTCTCTAACGTATTAACTCTTATAGTATTATATTTCCCCTCAGATAGGTATATCTGCATATCCATGCCTAGATCCTTCCATGGCACTGTAAAAACAGATTCAGCAGGAGTGGGAGTGGGAGTTAATGGGAGCAAACAGAATAATTCTTTTAGTGGCTATTGTGCTTATAGCGAGCGCAGTTGATAGCCCTCCCACATCGGCAAAGGAAATTATCGTAGACGATGACTCTGAAGCGAGCTTCAGATCAATTCAGGAAGCAGTAAATAACTCTTCTTCAGGGGATGTAATTTTTGTTTATCCGGGGATCTATAACGAAAGTGTAGAGGTAAGAGTACAAAATATTCAGATCATGGCTAAATCAGGGTATCCTGAAGTTCGGTCTTTTACTGTTAGCGCTGGCAACGTTATTATTAACGGATTTAGCGTACAGCAATACATAACGACCAGTCTGATTGAGGTAAAGAACTGCTCCATCAAAAGAAATCAGTTTTTGGGAAACAATTCGGATGGAACTCCAGGTATTTGGGGTGAAGATTGCTTTAACTGTACATTCTCTGACAATGTCTTGCTGAATTCAAGTATCGAATTGCAGACCTCAGGCGGCACAACCAATGTTACGATAGCCAATAATACCATACAGGGAGGTACTATACATTTATCCGGTGTCAGCGAAAACAAAATTACCAACAATACCATATCAAACGCTATTTTAAATACTACAGATACTCGCGGAATTACCTTTTTTGAGGCACACGATAACTATGTTGCGAATAATCATATTTCCAATTCCAACTATGGTATTTCGATGACCCGTCTCTCAGGAAATAACAATTTCGTCAATAATACCCTGGCTTCTAATGATGTAGGAATCTCGGCAACAGATAGCGCATCAGGCAATAATATCACCAGCAACACAATTACAAACAATAATATTGGGATATGGATGGAAGATTCTTCGAATAATATGGTGACAGATAACAAAGTGGAGCTAAACAGGAAATATGGAGTGTATCTCAACCAGATCAGTTATGAGGCTCCGTATACCGGTACAACATGGTTTTACAACAACATCTTCAATAACACAGTCAATCTCTTCAACGACACAAGCAACCACTACACTACATACGTCATGAATTATGCGGGAATAGTTCCTGTTTCCTGGAATACCACAAAAACCGCAGGTACTAATGTCGTCAGTGGACCCTATTTAGGTGGGAACTACTGGGCAAAACCTGATGGAACCGGACTCTCCCAGACCTGTAATGACTGGGATAGAGATGGAATTTGTGACTCTCTCTATACAATCAGTGTGCACGACATTGACTATCTCCCTCTTGTATCCATGTCCCAGCAGCAGTCCCAGCAGCAGCAACCGGTGTTTCCCGTTGCAAACTTCAGTACCAACATAATCAGCGGCTATGTACCTCTTTCTATCCTGTTTACTGACCTTTCGCAAAATGCAACATCAAGGGTATGGGACTTCAATGACGACGAAATCGCGGATTCCAGCGATGCAAATCCTGTTTATGTGTACACAGCATCTGGAACTTATACTGTCAACCTGACAGTGAGCAATGCAAACGGAACTGTCTCAAGATTATCTGCTGTAACAGCATCTACCAGGCCTCGATACGTCCTTACGGAAACTCAGATTACCACCTATAAATCAAACCAAACAAAACCTGCTATATATGGGAATAAAATAGTGTGGCAGGACGACCGTAATGGAGAAGGCTATACAGTATTCATGTACGACCTCTCCACTTCCAGAGAAACTCAGATTACCACCAATAAATCATGGGATTGGAAACCTGCAATCTACGGGGACAGGATAGTGTGGCAGGATTCGCTCGACGGCATTCCCTATATACACATGTACAATATCTCTACCTCCACGGAAACCCAGATCGCTCCTAATAAATCATGGGAACCTGCTATCTACGAAGACAGGATAGTATATACGGATACATGCAATGGAAACGGCGATATCTACATGTATGATCTCGCCACCTCTCAGGAAACCCGGATAACCACCAACGAATCACATCAGGGCAATCCTGCTATCTACGGGGACAGGATAGTGTGGCAGGATTCTCGAAATGGAGAAGGCTATAACCCCACTGATATCTATATGTACAATATCTCCACTTCCACGGAAACCCGGATAACCATCAATGACTCAGATCAGTACTCCCCTGCTATTTACGGGGACAGGATAGTGTGGGAAGATTATCGCAATCAAGGATCCGATATCTACATGTACGATCTTTCCACTTTCAAGGAAACCCGGATAACCACCAATGAATATAATCAATGGAGCCCCGCTATATACGGGGACAGGATAGTGTGGACGGATGAGCGCAATGGAAACGGCGATATTTACATGTATGATTTCTCCACTTCCATGGAAACTCAAATTACCACCAATAAATCAGCTCAGGGGAGACCTGCAATCTACGGGGACAGGATAGTGTGGGAGGACGGACGCAATGGAAATTCCGATATTTACATGTGCACTCTCAGTCCAAACCTCCCGATTGCTTATTTTTCTGCAAATGTAACATCAGGAAATGCACCGTTAAAAGTATTATTCACTGACACCGGCACCGGAGGAGCACCTACTTCCTGGTACTGGGACTTTGGAGACGGCGTTTACTCAAAACATGCCATGAATGCAACACACACGTTTACGAAGCCAGGCGTGTACAATATCACTTTAACAGTAACCAATGCAGCAGGTAGTAACAACAAAACCATGCCTGAATATATCACGATCTCCAAAAGTAAATGAACACCTTGATTGAAAAAATAAAAGACCAAAGTTAAAGGACAGGGAATTACTGATCAAATATGACAAAAAGGGCACATCCACCTTGTTTTGCCAGGTTTGAGAACACTTCTTTTTTGCGGTATTCAGCAACTGGCTTAATGACGAAAAACTTCGGAAACTTCACAAGTCAGCAAACACATTTTTGAGACAAAGCCCACAAGTACAGCTATTTAGAAGGGATTGCACTTTAAGATTAAAATATTTGTAACTACTCAGATATTCTTTGAAATACTACAATTTTTCCTCTTTTCGAGGAAAAATTGCATATAAATTGAATCTTATTTTAATCTTTATTATGCTTACACGTGAAGAGATTCTTGTTATCTATGAA
>Ga0209639_1001159_pt1 | contig 29163 bp, 23 predicted proteins | sample EPASupsiteHSE605_FD_187268 | JGI IMG/M metagenome (GOLD analysis project Ga0209639, IMG submission 187268) | Bioremediated contaminated groundwater from EPA Superfund site, New Mexico - Sample HSE6-05 (SPAdes) (version 2) | ecosystem: Environmental > Aquatic > Deep subsurface > Groundwater >... | reverse complement strand
CACTCTTAGCGGTAATACATCCTTTGAATATACCTCGTTCTTGGGGGTTGAACTCAAGTGTGATAGTGGCTTTTCCATGGGATTCGACTACTGATTGATTGGTACTCAACATAAAAGGTTCTTGGATGGGTTGAATCAGATTCTCTTGTTCTTCAAACAGGTAGGAGAAAAAAGTATAAAATTTCATGAATTTTTCTTTGTATTGTCTTTCGTTAAATGGATATTTCCACCCATCTCCTATCATAGTTAATAGGGGTATTTTTGGAGGGAAAGGATTGCTTTTCCATAAATGCTTTGGAACTCAGATTTTTTCATATGGGATTTTAAGAGTTGAATCTTCCATTTTTCAAAAAAATCTAGATACCAGTATTCGAATTAGCTCATTAGATAAGATTAATATTACGTTTTTGTCATATACATCTTTTTCATTTGACAGCGTTAACTTATTTGAGAGATGTACGTTCAAGGGCATTACAAGCTCGCAAAAATCATCAGGAATACTATATCAAGCTAATTATTATCTTAAATTGTCGCATTGTTTATTTGTTGATTTGACTGGGACATATTCTGGAGTTGGGGGTACTGCTCTTTATGCCAACAGTGGATCTTTTATTGAGATTTACTGTAATTATTTTCGTAATTGCAGGTCTCCTCATGGCGCATCATATGGTATTCATAATGATCAGTACTCTATCGCCAAAAATGTATACAAATTCAATAGTGAAACATTTGTTGGGTACAATGGGGGGCAAACCCATTCTTCATACTTAGGCGGTAGGAGTCTATTTGAGTGTTTGGATAGCAATGTATCGCATGTTGAGTGTTCTGGGACTTCAGGATTATTCTATTTTTTGGTGATTCCTTCCAATTGCGAAATGGTTAAAAGATGTTATTTGGGTAACTCTGTTGCAGCAAGCTTATTCCGTTTGTACCAATCTTCTCCAATTATTGTCAGCAATATGTGCTTCAATAATTTGAGTATCAGTAAATGGGTTAATCCTGGCCAAACAATCACTTTGAAAGAATGCTCATTTATATGTGTAACTCCAAACCAGGATTGGTCATCGTCATATATGTTTATTGGATGCGAATTCTATGAAAATGAGCAGTATTATACGATTTCTTCATCGTTGTTGATGAATTGTCTTTTTTCTGTTGCCAATCCCAATCAAAACAAACCAGATTTTCTATTTCAATGCGAAGGTATTTTTATTGGAACAAAAATTGCTCGAGCTTTCTTAAAATCACATTTATTTGTATTGTGTCAACTCCTTACTTATTGACAGAATGCATTTTTCATGATATTCTTCCATGATAATTAATGTATTCAACCATGAATCATTTGAATGTGATGGAGAAATTATTTCCAATAATTGCAGACATGATGAAAAATTAATATGATTTAAACAAAAACAATATCAAAATGATCAGTTTTTTTAAGGTTATATATATATATATTTAATACCATAATGAACTTCTTCATCATTATGTTCATTATTATTGTCAATATTTAATAAGCATTTTTTCAAATTAGCTTGAATATTTTTTGTTCCAAGTGTCTGAGGGAGAAACTATTGTTTTCACAAAAAATTACTGATGATTGATTTAGTGAGATTATTGAACAAGATATGATGCAAATCAATTGAAATGTAGTTTCAATGACCTGCAAAATGCTCAATTAGCATTGAAAGTGAATCCTTCAAAATCAAAACCTTGCATTTCAGGTGAATCAATATCACAAGATACTGATCTCTTCCTGAGTTCTGGTTTGGAAGGAACAATTGGTGGCTTGAGCTTTTTTGATACTACTTCATTCCATTCAATGCCTGCCATGAATGAATGGTTAACGATTTGTTCGTAACCATATCTATTTTCATGGTTTTTGTTTAATAATCCCATGATAAGGTCAACTAATTGAGGATTTGTCCTTTTTGGAAAGAATGGAGCACGAGTTCTGATATTTTTGAATATGGTATTTCGATTTTTATCATAAAAAGGAGTTTTACGGAAAACAATCTCATATATCATGATTCCAAGGGACCACCAGTCAACCTCTTGCCCATATTCAGAACTGGATATAATTTCAGGAGATAAATATTCTGTAGTACCACAAAATGTGGTGGTTGTTGTTGATAGGATCCATTTGGAAAGGCCAAAATCTGTTAGTTTAATATGACCATCTCGATCTATGAGCACATTCTCCAGTTTTAAATCTCGATAGATTATGTGTTTCGAATGAAGATAGTGTAAAGCGCAAGCAATCTCAGCGATATAGAATTTAATATGAGAGAGTTTCATTTTTTCATGATTGTGAACGTGCCTAAATAAATCTCCTCCCGAAACATATTCCAGCCCAAAGACCAGACATGATTGAGTCTGAAATGAAAACTCGAGGGTCACAATAAATGGATGATGCAACGAAATCAATACATTTCTCTCTAAATAAGCCATTTGCGCCCTTCCTTGCTCTAATAATCTAGATTTTTGAATCACTTTTAAAGCATATTTATTGCCCGTTTCCTTTTTACTGGCCAGATACACATTTCCATAGAATCCTTCCCCTATAATTGACAAAAGTTCAAAATCCTCAAAGCAAACCTCATTTTGTGCTTCCGGTAACTTAATCAATGCATTATATAAAATTTCACGAGTATCGTCCCTTTCAGAAACCAAATAATAAGGAATATCATTATCTAAAATCATGATTCCATCAAATTTTCCAAACTTAACCTCTTGGATCACCGTTTTATCATTGATATCAATAAAATTCCGCCGGTTTTCGCCCCGAGAATAAATTAAACGAGTATTCTCCAAACTGATGTTGCAATCACGCCACATACCATGATCTCCAGCTCGGATCTTGACCGACCGAGGAAGAAATAATGACATTGAATAACTGTCTTATCATCATTCAAATTTGTTCAAAAAATTGAAATGGTTGATCGGTTATTTTTATTTGAATTAAAAATTTGCTCAAATCTTTTCAGTTATTTACAAAATCGTTAACGATTAAATTTATTGAGTCAACAAGATGATTTCTTGGGGGGGCCTTCAATGGGTTTGGGGCCTGCTGGTTGATTCTGGTTCTTAATTTTTGGATAGATTTTGTCTATCATTGTGTTGAAAGCGTCTTCAATATCACCATTATTCAACAATCCTGAGCATTCAAAGTAATTGAATCCCTTTTCTCGAGCAAATTCTCTTGCTTCTTCTTTAGAAATCGCTCTATTCGGTTTATCAGTTTTGTTTCCAATTAAAATGGAAGGTACTTGACCTTCTACAGCTTCATTCAAATCTTTAATCCATTGATCCACTCTGAAAAGAGAATCACGTGATGTTACATCATAAACAAAAAACACACCATCTGCCTTTTTCAAAAAAGTTCTAGCAATTTTTGCATAAGCTTCCTGGCCCGCAGTATCCCAGATAAGGACTTTATATGGGCATCCATCCCTTGATACAATGCGTGAAGAAAAATCAACTCCAATGGTCGCATTGATAGATGTAGGCAATTCAGTATTCGTCATTCGGAATAGAAGAGTAGTTTTACCAACCTGGGTTTGTCCAAGGAAAATCAGGCTAATTTTCTTTTCTTCCATGAAAATAATGACAAATATATTATTGAAATGTTTATTTAATCGGAAAAACAAAAAATGCCACATTAGATGAGTAATAAGTTAAGTCTATTATTACTGGGCCAGAGTCAAGTTGGTAAAACTACTCTTCTATTCCGAATGTCGAATGCTGAATTGCCCACATCTATCAATGCGACAATTGGAGTCGATTTTACTAGGAGCACAGTTTATGTTAATAATGAAGCCTACAGTGTTATTTTATGGGATACTGCAGGCCAAGAAAAATATTCGAAAATTTCTAAAAACTTTTTACGAAAAGCAGATGGGGCTATATTCGTTTTTGATGTTACTTCAAGAGATTCATTTGATGCGATTGATAAGTGGATTGAGAGCATAGAAGATGTAAGTTTTGAAAGGAAGATTCCATATATTATTATTGGAAATAAAACGGATCGCCCAGACAGAATGATATCAAGGGAAGAAGGACAAAAATATGCCCAAGGGAAAAAAAGTGAATATTTTGAGTGCTCAGGTCTCATGAATTCTGGCGATATTTCTAAATCACTGAATAGGATTGTTGATCTTGTAATACCCACTTTGAATCAATTTGTTGAACCACTTGAGCCAATAACCAAAAAGGATAAGTGTTGTTAACGAATTTACAAAACTGTAGAATTTTCTTTCAAATGAAAATAAAATGAAATCTTTGATAGTGTTATGTGCTTTTGGAGACTATTTCCCAAGTGTTTCGTATTATTCTCAAGATTGTATAAATCAGCAGATCACTTTAGCCGTTGATAAGAACTACTTTTTTTCCGGGTGTTACTTTTTTGGGATTAGTAACACGAATAATGGCGGTGCTATCTCATACACTTCTTCAGGAACAAGTGGTGGGTATTTTGTAATTGAGAATTGCCTTTTTCACGATTGTTTCTCATCTAAAAGGGGTGGGTCAATTTTTATTGAAGAAACGAAATCAGGATCGGTTGTTTTAAACAAAGTCTGTGGATTTCAAGTTAATGCCCAAGGAGCAACAGCAGTAGGAAATTCTGGAATTTGTTCTCATATCCGAACTCCTGATTCTGTTAATCATAAGTACAATTTTTTGTCAGTTTCAGGGAGTACAAGCTCAATGTGGGGAACAATAAGCTCTTGGGGAGGAAATCAAGAGATAAACAATCTAAATTCTTCAAACCATAAGAATATTTTGTATTATTCTGCAATATATACTTATGATGGTGTGTGCACAATCAAATGGTCTACTTTTGTGAGTAATACCTGCGGTAACTCTGTTTGTGTAGGATTTAGATATACCACTGGGATAAATTATGCACAATACTGCAATATTATAGGAAATAATAGCCCATCAGGATATGCTGTGGTGTATTCTGGTGCAGCATCAACTTACATTCAGTATTGCAATTTTAATCAAAACCAAAATCGATTGTTTACTCTTGTTACCAGTGGTTTTTTGAAAGTTCAAAATTGTTGGATTACTCACATTGGTACTGTGGGATTGACTCCTGAGAACTCATCAGATTTTATGGAAACCCATCCTATATCACATTATGGAACTCATGTGTGTCTTTCAAATATTGGTTTTATTCAATCCTTTTCTATCAAAAGAGTATTTTGTTTGGTTCCGATTTTTTTTCATATTCTAATTAACTGAAGAAATCGATCATAATTTTAACAAAAATACAACGCTTTGAGTATCTGAATTACTGCTGTGTATTTGATTAAATAACGTTTGTTTGAAGTTTTATCAAATAATTTTCACAATTCTTAAAAAGTTTGAAACATTATTTTGATGATTCACAGAAGCAGTTACCCATTTGCCTGTCTTTTGTTGAGATCGCACTATTTTGATTTTTTTGATTCTCCAATTTTTGGAGTAAATGTAGTGAGTGAAAGAGTGACTTCATTACAAGTTTGGGTCAATGATTGTAGATTTATTGGATTGGCAAGTAGTAGTGATGGGGGAGCAATATATTATTCTAGCTCTGATATCAAAATGGTTGTGGAACAGTGCCTATTTAAAAATTGTGATGCTGGTAGTAGGGGTGGATGTATACATTTTTCTTCATCTGGGAAATCTGGGATTGTACTTTCAAAGTGTTATGCATCAAAGTGTAAGTCCTCACAGAGTACTTCTCAACAAAGTGGTAGTTTCGCATACATAAGTGTCAATGAAAAATCTAGAAATGAACTTCTCTGGGTATCATATAGTCAATGTGCATCTTCCACTTATAATAATCCAGAACAAACACTGAGTGTATCGGATGGTTTAGTATTATATGCAAATGATAATATTTCTAATAACCTAGCTTATCAAGTTTCTGGAATGAAATTAGATGGATTAGATGAAGGATCAATAATTAAATTCAGCAATATTGCTCATAATAATGCAACAAATTACTATTGTCTGACGTTTTATTCTTCAAGTATTGTTTTCAAGAATATTAATTTTATCAACAATACAGAAGGTCAGCCAACATCGAGTTATTATGGAATTATTTTTTGCCAATCAAGCTCCATTATCCGGTTTGAAGATTCGGTTTTTATTCACAATGACTATAGAGAAAATGCTTTCTTATTTAGGAGGACAACAGGATATGCTGGATTAGCGGTAATTAATTGTTGGTTGCCTCAAGTTTTTAATCAGACTCTAGCAGGAATAGTAAACCACCGAGGCCAAACTGAAACTCACAACATTTCATTCTTCAATACATTTGCTGAATAAATTAGCCTTGGTTTTTATGAATAATGGATTAATGAAAAAACTGTCATGATTTTCATATCCCCATAATGATTTCTGTTTGTGTTTTGGTTCTGGTATGAGCATTGATTCCAAGTTGGAAAAGGAGACAATGAAGGTAAGACTTCACATTCATGTTGAGCATTATCTAATTTAGTGGGTAGAATCGGGAAAGTTGGAAATGGAGTTCGGATAATATTCAGTGTTTGAATATAATTCCATAACGGAGCTGTTTTATATGGAATACTCATAGATGGTATTGAATTTGATTTATATGTTTGAGTTGGATTGGGTGATTCTGCTTCAAGTGTAACATCTGCATAGCATTGGCCTGTTGAAAACATAGTAAATTCTTCATAAGAATGGGTCGAAATAAGTCCAACTTCGTTGATTATATGATCTACAATACTCATTTCATTGATAGTCATAACACCTGTACCACTTTTTTTAATTAACTTACCATTTCCAATAGAATTATTCGAAAAGTAACAATTTTGAATTAATACATTTGATTGAAATGAGAGAATAATACAAGAATCAGATCCTGGTTGAATTAAAAGATTATTAATCATGTTGCAATGATTCAAAACGAAATTATCTGAATTATAAAAATAAACAATATCAATTTGGGCAGAGTTATTTGAAAAATGCAAAAAACTGCAATTACATGATCCACTTGCTTGAATGTAACAGCCAGAAGAACGGTAAACACTGTTTTTCGAGGAATTTGATGAGAAAATCGTTTGTTTTCCCCTTTGCATTTCCCATGTATAAGAATTTGAGGATGTTTTTGAAGAGCAATCACATAATGAAACATAATATGCTTCATTTCTTCCATTGGTTTTCGAATAAAGATGGCCAAACATGTGATTTCCATTCGAATTTGACTTGCAAGATATCCCGCAAATTTTATTCAGGACAATCTCACCTTCGGAAGTTGAAATATAAATTGCTCCACCACTATTCGCTTCACAAGATATAAATGAACATCTTTCAACAACTGTATAAAAATAAGCATAATTATCCGAAACCAAAATGCAACCACCATTCTCGCCAAAAGAATTCATACCAACAAAGAGGGAATCACATATCCATTTTTTTATCCTCAAAACCCTAATTGAAGCAGTATCTAATTGATGATAACTATCCGGAACATCAAAAAAGTCATAAAAAGACCTCCTTGGATTCAGAAAATAAGATATAATAAGGTTCGAGATAAGAAAACACATTGTTGGCAAAAATGTACTTTCTCACAAACCAATATAAAATCTTTTGAAATACTGGAAAACGTTTTTGTACAAAAACCACATTATTTATGGGAACACAAATCCAGTTAACCATAAGGGATAAAATTTACCTAAATGTTTACATTGTGGCACCTTTTATCCCTGCCAATTCATAAAAATTGTTAGATTTGGTCAGATTTTTTTGGTGATGCAAAAGAACTTTGAGGATTTGAACAAGTCTGGAATATTCGGGATATGCTTATTTTGGAGTAGGATGTTTTTATATGTGACTCCTGGATGCTATCTCGCTTTTTTAGGGTATTGTGTGTATTTATGTCTTGATAGCATGTGGACTAAGTCTCAAGGATATACTTTAGTGGTTTTGTATTCAATAATGATTATTTTGATTTTGTGCTCGCTTTTTTTCCTTTTTAGTTGTCATTTTGGTCTATCATTTCCATCAAACTTGATTAAAAACCAGATTTTAATGGTTTTGACAATTATAAGTCTTTTCTTTTCTTGTTTTATATTATCTTTCTTGACAGAAAAGCAGAGATACATATATGGAATGAGAATTACAGATTTTGTTATCCGTAATCCAACTGATGGCACTGTGATTGAGTTCTTGAAAAATTCAGCAACTCAAAATGAAGAATATATCAATTCTAGAAGTAACAATAATTATGGATACGTATCATTATTTTTTGCAATATGGTTGATTGTATTTGTGATCTTTGAAATAAGCCTTGCTTTGATTAATAAAGAAGAAACTCCTCTCCTGGAAGATAGATCTGACCACAGTGGACCTCACAATGATGCCTAAAAGATATTTAAGTAAATTCTTATTGTTGTACTTTTATTTATCATGATTACTAGTTGTATCAATGAAACAACATCAAAGGAACAAGATTTTGAGTTTTTTGTATTCGTTATGTTGTTGCTTTTATCTTCCTTTTCCGAGTTTTTCCCCTCCATATCTTACACAACTCCTCCATGCTCTAATTCTCAACTTTCATACACAACAGGAAGCTATTATTTTTCTGGGTGTAGTTTTGTTAGTTTACCAATAATGAATAATGGCGGCGCAATTTACCTTGTTTCTAGTTCAGCAAGCTTTTTTGTTATTGAAAATTCTTACTTTTATAATTGCGTGAGCAAAACAAAAGGCGGAGCGATACATTTTAGTTGTTCTAAAGGTGGGATTGTTATAAATCGTATATGTGGGTATCAAATAACAACACAAGGAGCAAGTGATTGGGATACTGGCGGGATTTTCTCGTTTACCCTAACATCAAATGATTGTTTACACAAGTTTCAAATGGTTTCTGTCGCAAGCTGCATTTGTGAGCAGTTTGAGATGATTTGTTCTCATAAAGGAAACCAAGAATATGACAATTTGAATTCTTCATCTCATTCAGTTAAGCAATTCAGTGGTTTCTATTCATACCAGTCAACTGCAACAGTCAAATGGGCAACTTTTTTTAATGACACATCAAGCAGTGCTATTTGTGTGGGATTTAGGTATACTACAGGATATAACTACCTTCAAAATAGTAATGTTATTAAAAATAATAGTCCAGGTGGGTATGGTGTAGTTTATTCTGGAGCTGCTCAAACATATGTGCAAGATTGTACATTTTATCAAAACAAAAATACCTTATTTGTAGTTATAACTAGTGGCTTTCTTAAAGTTCAAAATTGTATGATTTCACATGATTATGAGAAAGGGGCCGTTTCATTCGAGAATACAATGCCTTATGTGGGATCATATGAGATCATACATTTTTCATCAGCTTTGTGTTATCATGTTTCAGATAGCAAGCCTAGTTTTAACAAAGTACATCAATTTAGGATCTTTACGATTTTTCAAACAATCATAATTGCTCAATAGGTTTTGATTTCAGTTGAAAAATTGTTCAAGGATACTCTCAACTAAAACTCCTATTTCTACATTTTCAGATTTGATTGCCATTAGTCTGTCTTTCAGATCAATACATTGGAACGCTTCCAAAAAGCTCGAAAAAGTGTTTTTCTTTTGTATATAATGGAGAAATGATGATAGTGATACAAAAAAGCCTTCGTATGGAGAGTCTTCAACCAATGAAATACATATATCTAATGCACTCAATAAATTAATATTTGACGATTCTGTTTCATTAGGGTCCCAGAGAAATATATTATCAAAGAGCATTGGTATCCTCCTTAGAATATTCGAAAAATGTATGCAACATGGGATTTTTACCTCATGAACATTGTTTATTAGATGATCAATTAAGTATGGTTGAATTGAATTAATTGGGTCTTCAGATATAAAACTCTGGCTATAATACTGGGGATCTTTGTCCAAAATCATATTAACAAAACTGAAAACACTAACAATTATGGGGGTGGGATTGTCTAAATTGCTAATAACATCAAATATTTGGGGAATAAACCCAGATGATTTTAAGAAAAACTCAGGAATACTATCTATTGATATAAAATATTTAAAAAACACAGGATATGATGTTGAATCCATCCTAAAAACTTTCAATAACAACTCTTGATGATCTTTTTTTGTGAAATCAAATATCTCTCGCCTATGAAGAAAAACAATAATGTATGCCAAATGTACAGGACAAGCCAAAGTTGGCCGGGATAGTAGCTGAAAAATGAATTCGATACAAGCTGGAGATATTGAGTCGAATTCAGTAACTTCATCTGAAACATGCAAAATTGATATTATATAAAGAGCAATGGCATTATCTTTCATAGGAGAAAGACCATATAATCCGAGAATTGCATTATATACGTCTTGATCCAGCGTTCTCATTTGATCTGGTGTTAGCATTGACTCTATTGCAAGAATTCCTAAATAAAATGTTTTATCTTGTGATTCATCTGATAAATTCTTAATAAAGTCAACGAGAATTTGAATATTACGTTCACTAGCTGAACTACCATTGCATTGATAGTAATAAGCAATGGTTAACAAAGCAAAATTGACATATTTATCTGGATTTTGGAGAGAACTAACTATATTATCAATTGTAATATAACTATTCAATTCTTGGATGCGTTCTTCGTCCAAATTTTGATAACAGTCTTTCTGGATCTCATTTAAACGCTCCAGAACAGAAAAATTGCCGTCTTCGATTGCCCTTTCAATATCATTTATCTCATTTATGTCAATAATTGCTGAAATAGCCTCAAGAAAGTTTCCTTCTTTCGCATGATAATTGGTCTTGTTCTGCTTGTACATAATAATGAAAAGAAAACGATCATGATCCGCCCAACCAGTGGATTTTACATAGAATGGAATTACCACAGCTCTTTCACGGTGTAGTTGTTCACGGGTTAGGGCGTGGGCATAAAACTCTTGGGTTTCCAACAGCTAATTTATCTCCTGATAAATGGAGCGTACATGTTACTGAGTCTGATTATGGTGTTTATTGTGGTCTGGTAACAATCGGAACTGATCCATTAAGAATTGGTGTTTTGTCGATAGGGAAAAACTTGACTTTTAACGATGAAAAACCTTCATTTGAAGTCCATATTCTTGATTTTGATGGTGATTTGTATGGAGTCGAGATTGAAGTTAATGTAACACACTTTTTAAGACCAATGATTTCTTTCAAATCTATAGATCAACTTATTCTACAAATTAAAGCTGACCTGGAAGATTCAAGAAAGCTTCTTAAAAATATGTTTTAATTGATGTTTAATCATTTTCATGAATCAGGACATTGATACTCTGTGGAATGCTTCAACTTTCTCTCGTTCGTGGGATAATATTGTATGCTATCACACCTCTATAAGAAATCTAGGTGATTCATGTACCCCTTTTGAGAGGAATAACGAGATGGTTCCAGGCTCGTTGGTGTTCTTGGGGGTATTCTTGAAGGCAAATCAAACAGATACAAATGTTGTTGACATTGTTGTGGATAATCGGAAAAGCAATGAGATCCAATTAAAATTTATTTTTGAAGATGAGATGGCAATAGATGATTCAAATATAAAGAGTTTGATTTCGATCTTACTTGGTTATGAGTGTGTATATAATAGTGATATTGATTACAATGAAAGTTATCCCGAAATAATTGTGTCCAAAAAACTAACAAAATTAATATACTTCTGCAATACTAACAAGAAAGAAATCGGTAAAATAGAAACTATTACAGAAGAAATTAACCCTATATTTATACAATTGTCAATTGCAAATAATTTGGAAAACTTTTTTGCTCAAATGATTCCATCTGTTTGGATGTTTTCAATTTTCCATCCCTTTTTTAGAATATCGATTAAGGTTGTCTCTGGTTTGTGGATTCTCAATATTCCACAAATAAAACAAACATATGATTTTGGGGTAAAGAATAGGGTACATCAATTCACTCAATATCTATATGGTAATCATTCTTATTTGATAAAATCACATCACTGTGAATCAAACAGAATTAATGGATTCTGTGATACAATAATAGAGCTAATTTCACTTCCTTTAGAACCATCCATCTATATATATTTATTTAAAAACGGTATTCATAAGTTATATATGGAAAATGAGATTGTGAAAATTGTTAGAAATATTAAATGGAATAGTATATCATTATCAGTCAAACCAAATGAATTCATCATACAAAATGACCTTTCTTTAAATGCTTATCCATTTTGTTTCAAAGCAAAGATATTGGGATCTCATTGTTTTAGTATAAATCTTTTCATTGATTGTGATAGCTTTGATAACTTTGGTATTATTTCAAAGGCTGTTGAGGGAGTATTTGAAGATTTAAAATCTGATATCCCTTCCCTTTTTAATATAAAAGGTCAAAATCCCAGGTATGTTTCATGTTGGTCAATAATCCCATCTATAGAAGAATCAATTGAATCCATATTAAATGATTGTTGGACTTATGATGAGAAAGATAGTATCAGAAAAAGAAGAATTTGGAATTACTTATGTAAAATTGTTTAACACTAATGAATTATGTCTCTATTGTATTAAATGCGAGATATTTATCTCCAATCGTTGCCTTAAGCTCATTTATTGACAAAAGAGAAGGCATAATACGTGGATTATTAGGAGAATACTGAGATAATAAATCTTGTGTTTCAAGATAGTCCATTAAGAATTTTGCGTCAACAATGAGATCCATATCATTCATCATCGCAAGAACGAGATGATACTCACATGCTTCAGCAAAACAAGGGAGGGCCGCTTTCTTATTTCCTCTATTGTATAAAACACTTCCGAGTTTCAAAAGAGCATTTTTCTTCTCATTGTCAATCAAAGAAGTTTGAATAAAACGAATTGCAAGATCAGTTTGTTCACATTGAATTAAGTAGTCAAAAGCAGCTGCATTTAGCCTTCCGAGTCTTAAGAACATTGCTGCTGAGTCATATAAATTGGAGGCGATTAAAGTTTGAGCAGTTGACTTCAAATGAACTAAAACCCTATTGTTGGCTCCATTTTCAATGGAATATAGAAACGCAGATAGCATCGAATAATATAAAAAGTCCTTGCTAGTCGGATCTTCTTGTTCGATAAGCTCGGCAGCTTTTGAATACTTATCAAGGAAAAGATAAGACATTAACTTCATCTGATTAATAGTTGAGTTATTCATCTTTGATTTCTCAAATAACGAGCACATTATTCCTTCGAGTAGATTATTCTCCCCAATTCCATATAATGAATGAAGCCTCAAATTTGTTTGTTTGGATATACACTGGAAAACTTCTGTTGCATCTTTGGTGAAGAATAATGGGCCTTTACCGAGAGCTCGATTCTTTAAGAAATCATATATTTTTTGATTCTTGGTAGGGGCAATAAGAAATCTGGTATTTGATCGAATGCTTTTCCAGTCGGAAATATAAACAAACCGAACAATGCTATCTCCATATTGAACTAATGCCATCGTATTTGATAATATCTTATAATTCATAACATCAAAGGGACAGGTTTTTATATCTTTATCAAATGAAAACAATAATGACTTTCCGGCTAAACCATAAAGGACCCTATCTTGGAATGTCAAGTTACGAATATTTGGGAAATCTGTTGGAATTCGATAGGCACTATTCAAAGATGAATCAAAAAACAGCAGAGTACCGTTCGTAAAAGCAGTAACAAATAAGGGTCCTGAAAGAGCAAATGCGACTGGAGACATATCAATTCCTTTGGGTTTAAAACCAGTTCCGTTTTCAAATACTCCTTTTGAAACAGAGTAGTTATAAAATCGAATTTCCATGTTCTTGGTTAGAACACCAAACCTACCTTCATCTGTTGTTGAGGTAGAATTATCAACACCCAGATCAATCAACTCATCTCTTAATAATAATGGACGTTCTTTTCCATTAATGAATACTCCTAGAACTTTTGGTTCTCTTTGAACTATTAGGGCACCATTGCTTGAGCCAAAACAACGGATGCAGTGTGTTACTCTTGATGAAAGACGGACAATATGTCTCTTATTAATATCAATATATCCCAATCCGGAATTTGTTTGCCAGTATACTTTCTGTTCGCAGTTGCTAAATGATAGATATGTCACAGTCTCCTGGCCCACTGAGTATCTACATATTTGAGGTTCATGTAAAAGGCCAGTAATAATTTGCCCTGATTCAATTGCATATGCAAAAGATATTCCATCAGTGTCAAAACATGATATATTTGCAGGAAAAATGAAATTGGTAGATATAAATTTGAACTTGTCAACATCAAATAGAGATATTCCAAGTTGACTATGATTAATCACAACAACATCATCTCTTTTTTCAGATACAACTGTTCCCAATATTACGTTATTTGTATGCTTAGGCTGATAGCAGTTTTTAATTTGGAATACAAAGTCTTTCAAAGAATAAAAATGGGATATTGTACCATTTCGGTGGAAAGTTATTAGGGTACGATGATCATTTTTCATTTGACAAAACTGAGTGATTACAGAAGAAGTCATTCTTTGGGCTATAATACTTATCAAAAAATGACCCTTTATATTGAATAAGAATACCTCATGTTCCATTACAAGAAATAGGCAATCTGGTAGATGATAAGACCACTGAGAATCTTTGATTGGACCAGAAATCGTTAATTCAATTTTTTCATACAATACATCAGGTCTAATTTTTGGATCCAAAAGTCTATACACCGAAAATGATGATGATTCCCCTGTTAATAACAAATATTGCTGTTGAAATGGGTCAATAGACATTTTTGTATATATATTATTAATTTCCATATCCCAGTGCTTGATTATATTCCTAGAAAATTCACTGGAGTAGTTAGCTTGATATGATATTCCACACAAAGTTTTTGCTTCTGTCATTACAATGGCCAAATCATTTTTCCAAACAATCGAAACACACTTTTCAGCAAATGAATCTGGTTTAATGAACCCAATAAGTTCACGAAGTTCAATGTGAAAAAAGAAAACTCTGCCCTGCAAGTCACCTATACATAAATATTTTCCGTTTGGATGAAATTTAACACAAGATATTGGATAAGGAGTTATTTCAGTAGAAAATAGTCTCTGAAGAGAATTGCCATTCACATAAGAAAAATGGAGTGTTCCACATGTTGGATATGCAACAATATCATCAATACTCCAATCAATACAATCAATGTTTGCTTTATGATGTGATGGCGGAAAGAATGGGATGATGTTTTCTTCCATAATGATTCTGTATCTCTAACCGACAAGATGTGCCAGTATAAAGGAACATGTATAAGACATCATAGGCCGGATTTGGATTTTGAGACTAAATTTTGTGCCCCAGAACCACAGATAAGGGCATCAATTACGGAGTTGTATATATTAGTTCCCCAAAGTATTGAGAATATTATATGCCACACAAATTATGAAAAATCATTTAATATTTTATGGAAAGTTTCTTCGAAAAAAGATTTTATTATTGATGAGTTGTTTTTATCTAAAGAATTTGTTACATCTTCAGCAGATGCTATCAATAATGGTTTTGGGAGTATTCCAGACTATACAATATATGTATTAAGTTTTTTTTGCAATTTAATATATCAAACAAACTCAACTATGGAGTTTGAAAATATTGAGGTTTTCATTCTTTCAGTATTGAGAATAATTCAACTGAATGAGATTGAAATTTCTTTTATATGCTTTAGATTCCTTGCCAATTTGTTCTATAACTATCCAAAATATGCACAATTATGTTATGAGAATAATTTATTTGAAGCATTATATGCTTATGTGGAGAATTACCTTGATGAAAACAATAATATGGGTGATTTTTTTACCTTAATATCATCATTATGGCAATCTGTTGACTCTAAATTATACATTATGTTTAATAGGTTTATTCCTCTCTGCGCAACTTGTTGTGCCAATCAGAATATTACTGTTCGTCTCCGGTCAACTGATTGTATCAGTCTTTTAATTTCATCTGATATTGGATTTCATTTCTTTAATGAGTCAAGCGAAAGAGATATACTGATTTTTGCTCATGAATTGCTCTTTACCGGTCAGCTTAAATCACTATATAGTGCCCTATATTGCTTCGTTCAGCATAATATTTTTGATATATTCGATAATGAATCATTTTATCTAGGGGTTCGAGAAATTCTCCAAAAAGGCATTGAGCCTTTTGGCAAAAAGTTATTTGAATTATTATACTCTCTTGTTGAACATTATCACCATTTCTTTTACACTTCTCACTTGGATAGCATTTTATATGACTATTCATTAAATTCTAACTTCAAAAGCAGAACCGGATCGTTATATGTATTAAGCAAGCTCTACGAACATTCAACAGAAGTTCAATATGATTGTATTCAAACATTAATTCACTCAATTCCATCAATGGAATGTACACAACAAAAACCAATACTCAAATCATTATACAATACTATATTAAAGTTTCCACTCGCCCAATCACTAGATTTTGATGAGCTCATAATCTATCTGAACGAAACCGATCCTTCAATATCAGACAGCTTTATTTCGATTTTACAAAATAATCGTTGTTTGTAAACAACGATAAACTTTTACAATTCAGAACATTGGTCGTTCATAATATTAATGTAGTATCATTTTCTGCTCTGAGGAGAACTCTTTCCCCGTCTGGTTTTGATGACTAACGAGGTATTTCTCTGAGCCATTTTTCTTTTTCACTAACACCAGAGTTTTACAATTCACTTAGATTTTTTGTTGAATTGTACTTTTGTTTCTTATAACTGTTATATAATAAATCATTTTAATTGATTATATTTCATTTTTTTTAATGGAATCTTTCGTTATTAATTCGATAATCATTGATATTGTTAATAACTTGATTCCATATGAAGAATCCAGAGAATGGATATTATCATCAACCAGTATTAATGATTTGATGGAAAGAGCGGCAGGATTTCCAGTTGAAATCGAATTTCGAATTCTTGAACAACTTTCTTCTATCAATCCAAAAGATCGCTTTCAAAATGAGTGTTTGGAACCTCAAATTGAACAATTCTGGCTTGGGCATATTTTATCAAGCTCAGGAACACCCAAAATTTCATCAGATCGCTTTTTTCCTTCATCTAATCTACAATCTCTAAAAGAAATCATTTCCGGTTTTAAATTATGGACTATTGAAGGTGATGAATGTATTTTTAAGGGAAATAGTTATAAAATCTTAGATTTAATAGGAATGTGCGATTGTTTCTCGAGAAATGGAAAGCCATGGCTAATGTGTCCATTTAAAGAAATAAGATTAGCCTATATTTTGCTTGATAATTTTTATAATTCAATTGAAGATAGGTTTTATGCAAATGAAATTACCAAAAAGCTGAAGAAATTTCAAATACATTCCTCTAATCTGTTGAAATATATTGATTCATCAATATCTTTCGAGTTTGATGAAGACTTATGTAGTAATTTGTTGCAAATAGTACAAAAAAATGCGCAGATCATTCATAGCTCAAGAGTGTTGCCAGATATCAATGTTCCAAGCTCGTGGGAAACTGTTATCGGTGATGCTTTATTTGAACAAATGGCTTTACCAATGGCACAAAGAGCATCTTACAATATGAGCTATTCCAAAGTATATGGACGAATGGGGGGCGATCCTGAGAGTGCTTTTGATGACTATTCTCTTCCTGACATGATGTTCACAACAGGTAAAAATGATCCGATGTTTTATCCACATGTTGGCTGTCATTCTCATTTAGCAAAAAAGAGAAATCAAGCATTTATCGAAGCAAGTATTAACAAATTTGTAGCTTTGTATCTAATTGACAAAGAGTTTTCTGAGGTAGAAGATGATGTTGTATCAGTGCTTTCTGATTTGATTTCAAATGAAATAAATCAGATATGCTCGATTGCAAATGATATTCACCATCAAAAGAACCAATCGATTCATGAATCATTGTTATGTATGTTAAAATTGAATTCAGATTTTGGTAAATAAAACACATTTTTACTATGAATTATGTGAACCACATATGAAATCTGAAAAAGATTTAACATGTTGGAAATATTGGAGATGAAAGCAGTCAAAAAAGCAGTCCACGTTTTCCATATCTTGAGTTAAGATTTCGATATATTTATTCTTTTGCTCATTCTCATGAAACATGAATGACAAACTGCACAAAATAATTATCTGATTTCCTAATATAACTGATTCATTTGGAGGCAAATTCGATTTAGAATGAATATAATACTCTTTATGAAGCTCAAACTGCGAAAAAATCTTAAAATGATAATACAATGGTAAAGATTTGAGCAAAGAGTAAAACAATACAGAAAAAAGCTCCCATGTTTCAGAAGTAATGTTGTCATGAAGAGCATCATGAAATAGAACCAGCATGTTTGTGATCATACTTGATTTGATTGTCTCCTCCCTTAAAAAGATTCTGTCAATAAGTATTGGTTTCGAACTTCTTTCATTTGCTAAGATATGCCACAACAAAGTGGACAGGATTATTGCCATTGAGAAAATATCTGGATCATAAAACAAATTATCAACTCTATTGAATACTATCTGATCTAATAGTAATAAACTGTCAACAAGAAACAATATTTCAACTTTTGATATATCGGAAATGATTTTTTCAAGCAAATTAACCAGTTTTTCATCATTAAATAATTGGTATTTTCGATTAAATTTGCATAATACAGAGATTGCAAGGCCTCGAAGTTCTTCAATAGAAAGATTTAAACTAATTGGTCTTTCCTTAATAATTGTTTCATAAGCAATAATGGTATTTCTAAACTGGGACCGCGATCGGAATAATATGGCAAGATACAACTCCATACTTGAATAATTGTGTGAAAGGATGGATTGAGATAACTTATTCGTCAAAGAATCAAATTGTGATACATTCTTACGATATAAAGAATCAGAAGATGTTTGAAGAATATTTATTGATTCATCAATAACCTTCGAGATTTTTAGATTATCATCATATGTTTGGCTAATTTGATTCAATTCTTTTATTGAAGATCCAATGTTTGTTGATTGAATATGACCAATTTCTTCTTCAGGTTTTTGTGAAGTGAATCGATTCTCATTTGATCTAATAAAATACCTAACAACAATCGATAATATAATAAAGAAAAAAATTGTAACCAAAAAGAATGATAAGGAAACGTAATATGAAGTAGATGTAAATTGATCTTCATCTCCTATTAAATCAGATGAACATAATACTGATACAAAATTCCATATGAGATTAGGTGCCATTTCAAGGTTACTCTGAATAATTGTAAACCTTAATTTTATCCCATTAATAGTGAATAGCTCACTGAAGTTCTGCCCCTGTACAAATCTAATATCTCTGGATACTTGGATCCAGACCGGATCATTTAACTCTTGAATTGATTTTGCGACAATTTTGCCATCAAAATAATCAAGAGTACTATCCGCTCCTGTCACAGCAATTAGAAGATTCTGTTCCGTTGTAATAGCAAACCTAGAATAGTTAGAAGGTTGGTTATCATTAAGAATCCTTTGAGTTGAATCAATCCAAAGAGCATGAGATATTACAGAATAAACTTCTCCATTAGATGCATTAACCAAAGGATAAACACAGGTAAACATAGGAGACCCTTCAATAAAACCGCTCCCAAAATATAGATCTGTCCACGCTGGGCTCTTTTTTAGAACTCCTAATTGATACCAGGATCTTTTTGTCACCTGATAATTCGCTGCCCATATGTCTCCTCCGTGATTTGGATATGATGAATTAAAACCTTCCTCATCTGTTTCCCATTGAATAATTGAACCTTCTAATTCACGGGTACAGTTACCATACAATAGCAACAATCTATAAGAGTCTGGAATTTTTGATTCGATTGACACCAACTCACCTGAAGGTAGACCGATATCTCTCCATACAACATCCCCAGAACTAGATATATGTGATTGAAAAAATAGCCTGGTAATATTGCTTGCACTTTCCTTAGTTAATGGAATTGCCATTGGGTCAGAAAACATTTTTCCAAATGTTGATGCATAATAATATGCTTCTAATAATTTTGAGGAGGTTAGCGCATGAACCTCTGATTGGATGGATTCAACGATACTTGTACTCAAAGAGTAAAAATGTTCAACATAAGTACTTCTATACCCAATTACAGCAAAAATTATACTAAAAATTATAATCAAATAACAAACAAAAATAATTACGTTCTGCAATTGGGATGCCCTAGCGTTTAAAAATAAAACTTCCATCTTGCAAGCGTTTCTCCGGGCAACAAATAGATGATACGGAGATATTTGTGATGCTTTAGCAAAGTCATAATCAGATATGTCGGATTTATTGGTAATTTTTGGGGATATTGAGAGAGAAATTGGCTTCTTATTCTGCATTTTAAAAACAAAAAACAACGATTATTTTGTAAAGTTTTACATGTTTACACAGGTTCAGATAGTTTAATACATCTTCCAATATCAAATAGATACTTAGGATCAACACTCATTACTCTATTTGATAAAAAGTGATTCTTTTCATTGCATGCTACGTTAAATTCACGATCAAAAAACACATCAACAAACTGTTCACCTTCAAGTCCAATTACAATTCCTTCAATTCCTATTGGAAGCAATGAAGCTTCGTTAATAATTACCACTCGGTTACCAATGAGTTTAGAATGACTAATTTGATTATTTGAAATTGATAATGTATTTGAATCACCAACTATGAAAGAGTTCTTCTTTTCAATAATTGATAATTTATGAGCAATTTGCTGAAGGATCTCATTATCATAATAGTCACTTGATTCATTAATTGATCCATATATTTCCATTTCAAATTTATGTACTGTTATTCTAGTCTTTCCAAGCCCAATTACCATCGTGTCATTGTGCACTTCTATTAATGAAGCAATTGAAGGGAAATTCAAATATGGAGCAATATTGCAGAAATTAGCATTGGTTACAACTTGACAGGGAACAACAACAAAATTCTTACTAATGTAGCCCATTTTTCCAATTCTTGATAATGGAGATATCAGATAGTGCCCTTTAGATTTAAGCCTATCAATTTTATAGTTAAAAGCATTAAGGAAATCATCAATTTGTTTGTTCCATTTTTTTGATTCTTTTCTAGAAATTTTTTGAACTATAATGCCAACTCGAACATTTGGGCAATAGTATTCAATTATATCCCCGCTTTTAAAAGATTTATGACTATTCTTCAATTTTTTCGAATATCTAAACATTCCTGATACATTTTCATATAATCTATATATTCCAAGATCAATATAAGGGCTCGTGACATCACTGAAAGATTTTTGAAAACTAGCTTCTATTAAGAAGTAGTTCAAAAGTCCAGAATTTTGAGCCTGAAAATCCATTTCATTTATACTATTCTCTTCAATTGGGATAATTGTAAAGTGATCAAGAGATGAACTTTTTGCAATATCAACGTAAGTTGACAACGGATGATTATCCATCAGTTCTAAAGAAAACTCAAGATCAAATTTCTCCAATTCAAATATACTTATGAATTGGTCCTTCTTCCTTTCAAAAGATATCGACCATGATGGAACTGCTTCAAAAAACAACATTGTATTATATAAAAGAAGACCAAATCCGCAATCTTTATCAGAATATGTGTTTTCACCAGTGATCAAGCCTTTTTTATCTATATATTTTAAAAAGTTCTTAAAAAACTTCCTATTAATTGTATTATTCTGTATCAAAAACTCATTATCTGTTTTAAAACCTTTGTATTGTTTCAGTATCGAAATTAATGGTTGGTATATCATTTTAAACTCATTTATTCCACCAAAGTAATCCGAATCAATTAGTATGGTTAAAAATACAAAATCTTGACATATTTGATAAACATATGGAGTGTTAAAGAATTTGGCAATTTCCATTCTGAGGTCTTTGATGTATGTAACAAAATAAGAATCAATATCATTCGAATCTCTATTGCTGCTGTTTGGTTTAAATATTAATATATTCGGGTTTTTCTCAATCAAAGATAAAAAAATCGTGTCATTATCTGAAGAAACAAAGCAGTGCACATCTTCTAGTATTGAATTGTCACTTCTGCACTTACTTCTCATTAATTGAAACATCTTATGCTCTCCCTCTCCTCTTTCATTTGATTCGCTTACAGAAACATCAATGTCTTTCCATAAGCACATTGTTCTCTTTTGCTCTTCAATAAATTCTTTAAAAAAGCTTATAAATGATTGCAAAAAAGGAGAATTTGGAAAAATCTGCTTGTAAAGTGGAGGGGTTCTTAACATGACTACGGGGGACGCATCAAAAATATTCCCCTTAGCTGAAGGAGCAACTCCATCAAAAGAGAAAAATACAGATTTTCTGGGAGATGCTATTAAAATTAACCTGCTTATTGATCTACATACAAGATTAAAAACACGAATTTGATTATGATGATCAGATCGGATAAATCTATATAAAAATGAATTCATATCCACATATAAATGATCGATATTGGGATGCAAAACATGATCATTCAAGAAATTAAACCCAATAAACAACTCATGGAGTTGAGGGATGAGTCTTTCGAAGCCCATGCTTAGGTTTGATTCCAGATCAGTATTAATTTTTTGTTTTTTAAATTTTGAATTCTCCTCCACCAAAATCGCCTGATTCTCCAAAGAATAGAACTAGAAGAAGGATTACTGCTGGTTGCCTTGATTCTCCGAGAAAGAATCAAATGTATAAAAAGGCTTTTTTGTTTCTTAAGTCACAAAACACCATATTGTGTTCAATACAGGGAATGATAGTTTCAATAATACCTAAATGCGATGAAATTGAGAAAGAACAGTTGAATATTGCTCTAGAAATAATAGACAACCTTTTAAAGTCGAAGTTGAATACCTTGTTTGCTGTTGCAGGTTTAAGCATTGAAAAGATAAGAAGTATTATCAAAAATGCCGGTATTTTGCCCAAATCATCAAGAGTTTTTACATTACTTCTGATTTCTTCGATGTCAATTATGCGGTTTTCATCCTTACTGCTTAATAAGCTATCTGTGGATAACTCACCTCTTTTTGATGAGCTCAATATTGTTGAAAGTGAGCAAACAGAATCATCTGAACTGGTTTTATGTAGGATTTGTGAAGAATACGTACCAGTTGAACTTATTGAAGCTCATTCTCTATCATGTGTCAAAGCATCACAAACAGAAGCTGTATTAGAATCTATTGATGGGAAGATTGCATCTTTAGTCAAATTGATTGCGGAGCAGTTTCTTAATGTTGAATGGGCTTCTGATAAAGATAATCAGACTATTCTTTCATTACCAGTTCTTCAGCTTTATTTCTTACTTGAAAGGGCATTGAATGCACAACCATCAATTTCTGATTCAGTTGAAGAATTACATCAAATACTGAAATGTATCATCAGTATACCCGAAAAGGCTGATTATTCAGAAATTTCTTCCTTATCATTTGATTTAGTTAGAGATAAATACAAAAAATCAACTGCTTTCCATTTTGCAAAAGAAGTTTTGAAACAAACAAGAGTATCAGGTAGTTCAAAGACAGCCTTATCTGTAACAACATTGATATCCGATTTTGAGTTTTTGAAATTGATCTCAAAAGGTGCTTATGCCCGAGTTTTTTTGGCAAGGAAGAAAAAAACTGGAGATATATATGCTGTGAAAGTTCTTCCAAAATCTGATCTCACTCAGAAAAACCAAGTAAAACGGGTTTTAACCGAGCGAGATATATTATTACAATTTATTAATCCCTTTGTCATTGATTTTTGTATGTTTTTTTTCTTTTGATGCTAACACACAGATTATTCTATTGTTGGACAAAACAACTTATATTTGATAATGGAGTACTCTCCAGGAGGCGATCTATGTTCTCTGCTAAATTCTCTTGGTTCATTAGATGAGAACTATGCAAGAATATATACAGCCCAGGTTGTTGCAGCTCTTAAATTTTTACATTCAAATGGAATTATTCATCGTGATCTAAAACCTGGAAATATTTTGGTTGCTTCTAATGGACATCTTAAGCTAACAGATTTTGGTCTCTCTCATTTAGGAGTTGTTGATAGGAATATTGTGTCTTCTCCTGCTGATCCGACTTTATCTACATCTTCTTCGCTGGTGGGAACGCCTGATTATATGGCTCCAGAAATAATATTAAATCTTCCTCACACATTTGCTGTCGACTACTGGTCGCTTGGAGTAATTGTATATGAGATTTTATTTGGAGCACCTCCATTTCATGGAGAAACGGAAACAGAAACAAATGCTAATATTTTAAAGGGAATATTTGAAATGAATGGAGGGATTTCATCAGAAGCTTCGGATTTTATTACGAGACTACTACAAATGGATCCATCAAAAAGACTTGGTGCAAATGGGAGCGATGAGGTAATGAATCATCCATGGTTATCAGGAATTGATCCAGAGATAGAAGAACCTCCATTTATTCCTGATTCAAATGTTGAATTTACTCTTGACGAAAACACTGGATTTGGAGAAAAATATCCTGATATCATGGAAGATGTACATCAGTCACTTAAAAACCAGGATGATGATATTCCATCATTTCATTCTGTCGCCTTGAATCAACTTGCGAAATCAAATCAAGAAATATTAAAAAAGAATAGGAGATCTCCCAGTTTTGATGGAGCACATAAAGGACTTAATTCTCTTGACAATTCTCCATTGCGTGTTTCTCCTTTATTAGAAGAAGAAAAAAATAGTCCGAGCATCATCAAAAGTAATATGGCATCGGAGAGGAGAAGAACAATGAGCCCATACTTAATTGAAGATATTGCGAAAAAATTGTTAGATGAATCTGACGAAAACAACTAAATCATTCTCTCTTTATTCTTTTTGGCCAAATTCGATTGCTTCCATTTCTTTTTTTGGCTTAATGAAATGGACTAATGTTATTGATATAATAACCTGAACCAAAGGAGCAAAGACAAGATACCATTTGTGTTCTATCTTGAAGGAAAGGTAAAATGAGTTAACATAAGCATGATATAAGATGCATATCCATGTATTATCAGTAATTTGTCTGAGAGCTCCCAAAGAAAACGAAGTTCCTGTAACAGTAAGACAAAAATACCAGAAACTGGTACCAAACTGAACAGTTCCCTTGAAGAAAAACAATGGAAGATGCCAAAGCGACCATACTGGAGCTAGAATCAAATTTGAAAGGTAAAACGGCATAATTTCGGCCCAAGCAGGGATAAGAAGCCCTCTCCAACCAATTTCCTCGAGCCCTCCTCCAATAATCATAATTGGAAACGCCACTAAACCAATCCAAAATGAATCTATAACGCTAATGCATCCTAAAACTGCTGGTAAAACAAAATGAAGTACTAAAAAGAACAAAGCAAGAACATATTTGGTCCAGTGGTCTTTCACCTTGAAACAATACTTTAAAGCACTGCATGTTCCTTCATGAGTCTTATATATAGCCCAACAAATAAATGCAGCAATTGGGGGACTGTTTCCGCCAATAACATATAAAATCATTGCAAATGGCTCTCCATATAATAGCTTCCCATACTTTCCGGCCCAAACAATTACACCCCATGTGGATAGAGTAAGAAGAGTTGTGATTAAAAGAAACGACACCCAGATTGGTAACATAAAAATGAAAATTGAGGGGATTCGGAAACATTCTCACAAATTACAGTATTTGACAATTTTTATAAGAAATTTTTTATTTGAGAACATTGTGAAGGGCAATCATTGAAAACCTGCCGAAAGAAGATCTTTGAAGACTTTTGTGCTTTGTAAGGAATGTTGATGTTGATTGTGTGATTGTTTTCTTGAGGAGAGGGGGTTTATGATCTTTGAAAACAATGTTTGATGAATCTGATTTTGAGAGAGGGGATTGGAAATATACTGATGATCTATTGATATAATGAAGAGGCTCAAATCTGATTGGATTGAGGGCATTTCCGTTGATTTGCAAAATTCCAGATTTATTGTTTGAAGATCCGCAGTAGTTTGATGCTGAGAAAACAGTGATCAAGGACTCATTGAATAAGAATTCAACTCCATCCATCACACACTCATGGCCACGAATTAAGCATTTCGATTCTGTTTGTGTTAAAAAGCTATATAGAGCATCTTCACCAAATAGAAAACCGCATCCTCTTGTGGATTGCTCAAACCCAATTGAAGATGGAGCTGGGTCTGACCACAAAATCGAGTTTGGAATGGCTTCAGTAAAATCCGTGAGAGGTCTTTCAATGCTTTGCATCTGCAACAATGAAAATACATTAGGGCCTATTCCTCCATGTAAGCATATATATTTGTGATCAATTCTTGCAGCAATTGGCATGAAAGAAAACGATTTCATGAATTCTTCAAATATACTTTCATCATTATAGAGCCTATTTATCTCGTTCGCAAACCCAAATGATCTACACATCGAGGAAAATTCATGGTTGCCACGAATCATAAACACATTTTTAGGGTATACTGCCTTCATTAAGTAAATAAAAATGCATGTTTCAATAGAAAACTCCCCGCGGTCAACAATATCTCCTAAAAATAGGAATTTTGTCTCGCTTGGACCACCCACAGTTTGAATAATTCTGAACAAATCGAAAATATGTCCATGAATATCTCCTACAACAACCATAGGGGAATTAATCTCCATAAGCATGTTTTCGGATTTAAACACACTTGTTACTTCATTAATAATAAACTTGACATCACAAGGTGAAAAAATGGGAAGAGAAAACATTTGCTTCATTCCATCAATATGACTATAATCTATTTTGGTGTATTCCATGAAATCTTTCAAATGTGTGGATAAAATGGCATCCTTTTCATCACTCATTTCTAGTAATTAAATTTTAAAGTTTTTCAATAAAAAGTTAGAAAAACGTATTTTCAGAGGAATTTTATCACAAATCTGTAAATTTATTGAAGAGAAATCTGACTTTTTAAATAATATTTAAGTTTCGTATAAAACAATCAAATATAAATAACTGATTATAATCTCTTTCAAATATATAATAATTTGTCATATAATTGTGAGAGTTTAACATTAATTATTATCTTTTGAAAAATCCCTATCTTCGTTAATTGAATTATACTTGGACAAAATTAACCCTCGAATTGTTTGACTTTTAGCAAATTTTACAGCATTGGATATTATATTTATGTTTTGTTTTAAAAGAAAACTCACAATGTCAAAATGGTCATTCTGAGCAGCAAAGACAAGAGGTGTGCTTGAATGTTTTCAAAAGTTACTCTACTGTCTTGGGCTTCAATATTGGAACCAAATTGTAACAATAATTGAAAGATGGTAAGATTTCCATTTTTGGCTGCAAAATGAAGGGGCGTTTGTTTAAAAACATGATATTTGTATACTTATTCAGAGCTTCCGATTTTGCTCCATTAGATAAAAGATGTTCTATTATTTTGATGTTGCCTATCTTAACTGACCAATGAAGTGGAGTTTCAGAGTAAGTAATGATTGAACATTTATATCTTGAGCATTGATCTCTGCTCCATTATTAATCAAAAATTCCACTGATTCGAAACAATTTTTCTGAATGGCTATTATGAGAGGTGTTTCTAAAATAATCAACTGTTATCATTTATATTCACTGCATTGACTTTTGCTCCCTTGTCAATTAAAAAATTCATAACTGTTAACATACTTGCCGCAGCTGCAAAGTGAAGAGGAGTTGCATTCTGGGTATGAAAGGGGGTTTGATTAAGATATGGAAATCTCACGTCAACCAAACCTCCAGAAACGCACATTTCAAGCTCTCTTATATTACCCTCGAATGCTAAATAGCATATCATCTTGTTTTTTTCACATTGATCATTTAAGAATTCAACAATACTAAAATGGTGATATGTATTGGCATAATTAATCGGAGTCATTGAATGAATATCCAAATGAAAACACAATCATAAGAATTGAGCTCTGCTCCTTTTTGTGTTAAGTAGTCAACAATATAAAAATGCCCTCTTTCTGCTGCAAAATGAAGTGGGCTTTTCAAACAAAATAACAAAAAAAACTGGCTACTTTGATGTTGATATCTGCATTCATTTGGTACAAGTAATCTGTTATTCCTAAGTGTCCCCTCCATGCAGAATAGTGAATAGGGGTTAATGAATTAAATTTCAATTCTATCTATTGTCCTGTTCATTAATACTACCTCCTTTTTCGATTAAAAATCTTAAAAGTTCATAATGACAATATTCAGATGCCAAACAAACGAGTTTTGAATGACAGACTGAAGGAAAGGAACAAAGATGATACAATTCTATTGAGCCACTACATACAATATTTGACAAAACCATTTCGTTCAAACCATATCCATTAATTAATAGACTTTTAAAACACCTTATTGACCCGAAATACCCTGTGAATTCGAGGATATCATAATGTGATGGCTTTTGTGCCCATTCAAAAGGGCTCCATTGAGTATGCAGTGTACTTGAACCGAAGGGATCTGATAAAAATGCTTGAAGTAGCGCTATTTGATCATATTTAAGGCAATATTCTAATGAATCTAAGGTATATCCGAATTCAATGAGTTCATCAATTTTATCTACATTTTCAAAGAATTCCTGGTTATAGCTATACGGAATCTTTTTTTTACATATCAATGAATCAAAATCCTCTATATTCTTTCTAAAATAATAGCATGCAAGACTACACATCTTAGTATGCAAAATAAGATTTATTTGTTCAAAGGAAAAAACATCATCAAAAAAAAGTCGATGAACCAAAACAGGACACTCATATAATGATCTGATTAAAAATTCTTCCTTAAATGACTGATCAACACAATATTCTTTAGATAATTGAACTGTTTCATTTATTAAAAAGGGTCTATATTTTGGGAAATTAACCAGTTTATCGACTAAAAAACTGGTATCTAATCCTAAAACTTTATCAAACCTTGGCCTATCGCTATAAATCATTCTTTCAAACTCAATCATTTTCTTCATTATTTACAATTATTTTTAATTTTACAATGTAAAATAAGAATAATGTAGTGTTCTTGAATTATAGTACTGTGGCGATGGGAAAAAATGTTGCGGTGGGGACCAAAACGATAAAAATCCGTTATTTTTGATTTTTTTTCTTATTTCATTAATAACTCTTTGCCAGATATACTTATAGATTTATTGTTATATTATCGATATGCACACTAATTAGATCTATGCTTTGATAATCAAAGA
>Ga0209639_1001156_pt1 | contig 29210 bp, 25 predicted proteins | sample EPASupsiteHSE605_FD_187268 | JGI IMG/M metagenome (GOLD analysis project Ga0209639, IMG submission 187268) | Bioremediated contaminated groundwater from EPA Superfund site, New Mexico - Sample HSE6-05 (SPAdes) (version 2) | ecosystem: Environmental > Aquatic > Deep subsurface > Groundwater >... | reverse complement strand
CTTCTTTCAGAATGTACGGATGGGTGAGCACTTTATTGCCATTGCGCGCCATAAGCGATAGCAACGCATATTCGGTAGCAGTGAATTTAATGTATTCATTATTTTTCTTCACGGTGCGGGCACTTAAATCAATGACCAGATCATAACTTTGAATAATCTGATTTTGTTCGGTCATATTACTTTGCCTGAGAGAAGTTCGTATGCGTGCAAGCAACTCGCCTGTGCGAAAAGGTTTTACCAGATAATCATTGGCACCTGCATCAAGGGCTGCAATAATTTCTTCTTCCGAATCACGCACAGAAAGAATGATTACAGGCGATGTATACCATATTCTTAATTGTTTGAGAATTTCTTTACCGTCAACATCCGGTAATCCCAGATCCAGCAATATAATATCGGGTGGATGCATGGCCGCCATCTGATAGCCTTCCTTGCCCGAAGCTGCTTCAGTGACCAGATAATCTGCACTGCTCAATGTAATTTTAAGCAACTTACGGATCTGACTTTCATCGTCAATGACCAGGATATTGGGTCTGTTATTCATAGTTTTCGCTCCAATCCATCGTTTCGGACGGTATAACAAGTTTTACCATCGCGCCTCCGGCAATGCGGTTACGTAAAATGAGGTCTCCGCCGTGCATGGCAACAAATCCCCTTGCAATGGTCAACCCCAGTCCAAGTCCGCCTGCCTTGGTTGCACGGGGAGATTTTCCCGATCGCTTTTCAGGCACTTCATCATTGAATCCGGGCCCATCGTCTTCCACCGAAATTTCAAGCTGTTCGTTTTTCAATGCAGCCGAAATAGTTATCAGTGTTTCTGCCGGTGTATGAATGATGGCATTGTGCACTACATTGTACAAGGCCTGCTCCATGAGGCCAAAATCGAGTTTGACCAGCGACATGTCATCCGGAATAAACACTTTAATCTGTCTTTCTTTCAGATTGTCCGGAATTTTTTCCAGCGTTTTATAAATAAGTTCATTGACATCACACCACGATTTTTTTGCTTCGAGAAACCCTGATTCAATACGCGACATATTGAGCAGGTTATCGACCAGCTGATTGAGTCTTTCGGCAGCAATAAGCACTTCCTGATTGAGTTCGGTTTTGTCCTTTTCCGACATTTCGGTTGCAGGATTTACCAGATTCTCAGTCACTCCAATGATTGTTGTAATAGGCGTTCGGAGCTCATGCGATACCGAGTTGAAAATGGTGTTGTAAAAGTTTAGTGCCCGCAGTTTTTCCTCCTTCAGCATGGTTTGCTTTTCGATACGGCGCACCTGCGAAGTAAAAACACCATTCAGCACTACGATAATAAAATACATACTCAGCATGAGCATGTCTTCGGATTCGATCGGATGAAAAGACAGAAAAGGCGGAATGAAGAAAAAATCCCAGATGAATACACTTACAACAGCAGACACAAGTACAGGCCACACACTAAATACCACCGACATTGCCGACACGGTAAAAAGCAGTATCAGAGCTATACTCTTATATCCGACCACATCGCTGATAAAGTAGCCAACAACAGAAACCACCAGGATGATGACTACACTCAGCGTAAACTGCTTCCACATGTCTAATTTCGAGAATGTCCGCATACGGAAATAATTGATGAACAAAAATACAAAAGAGCCTGTTAGGATATTGTTTATTAACTATTTCACCCTGTAAGGATTTTATAAAGATTTAATGAGGAGTATTTTCGCATGAAAACCTCCCCGTAATTTTGCTGACTCAAAAAACAGAAAAAGCATTTTAAACAATCACCCGTTATGAACCTTTTCAATTTTTTCAAAAAAGGCAGTAAACCCTTTCAAATACAGGATTTGCTAAAAATTGCAGGCACCTTGTTGCTTCTGATGGCCCCCGTATTCACTTTTGCCTCCGATGGTGGAGCGGCCGCAGGAAACATGCCTGCCATTGGTGGTATCCGCATCGAGTTTTTCCTGTTTGCCGCTATTCTGGTCTGTGTAGCTATATTTCACGATCAGACTTTTTATGTGGCTTTAATCGGCTTGGCCGTTGTTCTTGGTTATAAGCTGATTTTCGATCCGGCTTTCAACCTGGTTGAACACTTTATTGGAACAACTCCTTTTGCCGATCAGGTTCAAACAGTAAAATACAGTGGCGAATGGTCAACCATTCTAAATCTGGCCGGTCTGCTGCTTGGTTTTGGTATCCTGGCCAAAATATTCGAAGAATCCGGAATTCCTGATATTCTTCCGCGCATTCTGCCCAACAACTTCATGGGACCATTCCTGTTGCTTGTTATGGTGTATGTGATTTCAACCTTTCTCGACAATATTGCAGCAGCACTTATTGGCGGGACCATAGCCCTGGTAGTATTTAACGGCAAGGTCCATATCGGCTACATTGCCGGTATTGTCGCAGCCAGTAATGCAGGCGGCGCCGGCACAGTCCTGGGCGATACCACCACCACCATGATGTGGATTGACGGTGTGTATTTCACCGAAGTGTTTCACGCATTTATTGCGTCGGCAACAGCTCTTGTTTTCTTCGGCTGGTTCGCTGCTCATCAGCAACATAAATTCCAACCCATCATCAAAGACACCAAACCCGATTCAAAAGTAAAATGGGCTAACCTGCTTGTTGTACTTATGATTCTGGCCGGTGCCATCACTACCAACATGATGTTCGATATGCCAATGCTTGGCGTTTGGGCAGCACTGATTGTCGGTATGCTGATTATTAAAGTTCCCTGGGGAGAAATTCCCGGATCCATCAAAGGAACCATTTTCCTCCTCTGCCTTGTGTTCTGTGCATCCTGTATGCCCGTCGAAACCTTGCCCGAAGCACACTGGTCAACTGCGTTCATTCTCGGTTTTGTATCTGCTGTATTCGACAACATCCCACTCACCAAACTGTGTCTTGCCCAGGGTCATTACGACTGGGGTATGCTTGCCTACGCAGTAGGTTTCGGCGGATCGATGATCTGGTTCGGATCTTCAGCCGGCGTCGCCATCACCAACAAATTTCCCCATGCACGCAACGTAATGCTGTGGCTGCGAAAAGGATGGCACGTTACGTTTGCATACATCCTTGGTTTCTTTGTTCTGCTGATTGTCTGGAACTGGCACCCCACTTCGAACAAATATCACAAGGAGCCCGCCATCGAATGTGTTGCACCCAATTGTAAAGTGGCCATTGAGGCTAAGATAAAAGCAGGCGTTGAGCTTACTCCGGAACAGGGAAAATATCTCGAAGAAAACCCCGAAATCGGCGTTTGCAAAAAATAATTTCCCGAAACACATCCGAAAATTTTTTAAATAAACTCAACCCTTTCAACAATCATTTAATTATCTCACAAAGAGGAAACTTCGGTTTCCTCTTTTTTTTCTACTTTTGATTCCGATAATATTTCAGTGAAAAAAATTATTTCTGCCACGGTGCTTGTTCTGTTCCTGCTTACAGTAGTGGGCGGGCAGTACTTTTTGTTTAAGGCTTATCGTACACATGTCCGCGCTCAGGCCAAACTGGCGCTGAAAGCCATGGCCAGAGAAGACGCCGAAGTGCTGGCATTTTCGAAGAAAGATTTTGAAAACGGTCTGCCCTACACCATCGTTCCCGATAAAAATGATGAAATAATTTTCGAAGGTGAGTATTTTGATGTAAAAGATACACGCACAACAAAGGACAGCATATTTTTGTATGCCTACCGCGATACCCGTGAAAAACTACTGGTGCAGCAATTCGAAAAACAAACGCGCGAAAATGACACAGGGCCTGCAGCCACATTGCTGCATCAGTTCAACAACCTGTTTGTTTGTATTCCTAATTCATGCACATCCATTCAGCATCACAGCGATGGACAAAAATTCATTTTTATTACATTCAACAATCATTATCAGTTGAATGAAAATGGGATTGACAGCCCCCCCCCACGTTGTGCTTAATGTTATTTTTTTCAGATATCATGATGTTTTTTATTTGGAAACCATCATGGTATCGTAGATTTAATCAAGTCGAAAATGGCACCAGTCCTGAATAAGGAACTGTTGAACCATTTTTGAATAAATTCAAATTGAAAAAAACGAATGAAAAAATTAATATTGTTTTTTGCAGTCACGATGACATGTTTATATCTGCATGCACAGGTGATTACCATTAAAGACCAGCAATCGGGAGCACCGCTCGATCTGGTGACTTTATCCAGCAACAGCCCGCGGGCTTTTGCTATAACCAATGCCGAAGGGCAGGCCGATATCCGCGGCTTTAAAGGTGCCGAAAAAATCGAAGTCCGCTTTCTGGGATATAAGACCGAAATCCTGAGCTACAGCCAGATTGAGAAATCAGGATTCAACATCACTTTGGTTCAAACCGGCATCAACATCGATGGCGTGGTGGTCTCTGCAACCCGCTGGAATCAGGTTTCATCAGGTGTTCCGTCATCCATCATTTCCATTTCTCCTAAAACGGTTTCATTGCTCAATCCACAAACAGCTGCCGATTTGCTGGGTGCATCGGGTAAAGTATTCATCCAGAAAAGCCAGCAGGGCGGCGGAAGCCCCATGATACGCGGCTTCGCAACCAACCGCCTTTTATACACAGTCGACGGAGTGCGCATGAATACTGCTATTTTCCGCTCGGGCAATATTCAGAATGTCATCTCGCTCGATCCGTTTGCAACCGAAAATACCGAAGTGTTTTTTGGCCCGGGCTCTGTCATCTATGGCAGCGATGCCATTGGCGGCGTGATGAGTTTTCAAACACTTACACCAAAACTGTCCATGACCGATCAGCCCTACATTTCAGGCAAGGCTGTTTCGCGCTATTCATCGGCCAACAATGAAAAAACAGGACACTTCGACATCAATGTCGGCTGGAAAAAATGGGCCATGCTCAGCAGTATTTCCACATTCAATTATGGCGATCTGAAAATGGGCAGCAACGGACCCAAAGAATATCTGCAGCCATATTATGTGCAACGTCAGGACAGTGTTGACAGAATAATGACCAACAACGATCCGCGCATACAAACTCCAACCGGATATCAGCAAATGAACATGATGCAGAAAATCCGCTTCAGCCCGAACGAAAAATGGGATTTTCAATATGGATTTCACTATTCCGAAACATCCGAATATTCGCGCTACGACAGGCTTATACGTTATAAAAACGGTTTGCCACGCTATGCCGAATGGTACTACGGCCCGCAAAAATGGATGATGAATAATCTCAACATCATGCACACGGCCAATAACAAAGTGTATGATCAGCTTTCGGTTCGTCTGGCCCAGCAACACTTTGAGGAAAGCCGCATCAGCCGCGACATTAACAAGCCCGGCCGCGAAACCCGCATCGAAAAAGTAGATGCCTTTTCTGCCAACTTAGATTTCACAAAATCACTCCGTGAAAACAATACACTTTTTTATGGTGCCGAAGCTGTGTGGAACGATGTTACTTCTATTGGTATCGACGAAAATATTGTCACCAATATAATTCAGGACGGAGCCACCCGCTATCCGCAATCTACCTGGAGTTCATACGGTGCATACCTGACCGATCAGCAGCATTTTTCAGATAAATTCATGTTGCAGGGCGGATTGCGATACAGCCTGTATATGCTCGATGCTACTTTCGATACTACTTTTTATCCGTTCCCTTACACCAAAGCTGAAGTCAGTAATGGTGCAGTTACCGGAAGCATCGGATTCGTGTACAAACCTTCCGACAAATGGGTCATCAGCGCCAATGGTGCAACGGCTTTCCGCTCACCCAATGTCGATGACCTCGGAAAAGTATTCGATTCGGAACCGGGTTCTGTGATTGTTCCAAATCCTGACCTCGAAGCAGAATACGCATACAATGCCGATCTCGGACTGTCCAAAGTGTTTGGTAAATCCGTGAAAATTTACACAACCGGTTATTACACCATTTTGCAGAACGCCATGGTGCGTCGCGATTTTCAACTGAATGGACTCGACAGCATTCTGTATGATGGCGAAATGAGCAAGGTGCAGGCTATTCAGAATGCCGCTGTGGCACACGTGTATGGTGTGCAGGTTGGCTTCGAGATCAAACTGCCGGAAGGCTTTGGTTTTGAATCAGATTTCAACTTTCAGAAAGGCGAAGAAGAACTGGACGATGGCACCACTAGCCCGTCGCGTCACGCTGCTCCGCAGTTTGGTGTAACTCGGCTTTCGTATCACACCGGTAAACTCGACATGCAGTTTTATGCCCAGTATTGCGGCGAAGTGTCGTATGAAAATCTTCCTGAAGAAGAAAAAGGAAAAACCGAAATCTATGCAAAAGACGCAGATGGCAATCCTTACTCACCTGCATGGTATACGCTGAATTTTAAGGCCATGTATCAGCTGAACAATACATTTACTGTAAGCGCCGGCCTCGAAAACATTACCGATCAGCGCTACCGTCCGTACAGCTCGGGCATCGTTGCTCCGGGACGTAATTTCATTCTGGCTCTGCGCGCCAATTTCTAATCTCATTTCATTCAACAAAAAAAGGAGCGATCGTTAAAAACGACGCTCCTTTTTTTATTGGTTTAAACTTTTATCTACTGAATACTTTCACCCAGGCATCGCTCTCAGCACGCTGCACATGAATTAAAACAATACCGCTCACCAGGTTATTGAATGTAATTTGTCCGTCATTCTCTGTAGCAGTAAATTGCTGCAAAACGCGTCCATCAGCCGAATATATGCTGATCATACAATTTTCTTCCGGCAGATTCCAGTGCAGATTTCCGTTTTCAGCAAACACATGAGCCCACTCAGAATCCTCTCCAATTCCCGCGTTCATGTAATGAATCATTTCCGAACAGCCCGTACATTGTCCGGTGTTGTGTGCACACAAAGTATAGATACCAGGCTGTGTGGCTGTGTAGGACTGGCCTGTAGCGCCGGGAATCGTATCGCCATACCAATACCACTGATAATACGTGAAAATAATATCTGAGGTGAAAACTGAATCATTGGAAATACTGACATAAATATTTGGGGTAGGCATCACAAAAAACTGAATAGAGTCTTCGGCAACACATCCATTGGTATCGGTATAGGTCAGATACACCCACATATTCTGTTCCGGAGAGATAAACGGATCGGGCACTGTTGAAGATGACACAATGGAATCAGGGCTCCATAAACAATTGGTGAACCCGGCATCAACGCCCAATTGTACTGAGTCACCGCTGCAAATATTCATATTGTTGGCTGATATGGCTGGCATGGCATCATTGCTGGCCAGTACTTCCAATGCAATGGCATAATAAAATGAACTGTCCGAAAATAAAATCTGGTAAGTACCAGCGGTCAGATTGGAGAATGTATTACTGGTAGTGGTGGTTACACCAAGATCATAACTATAGTAAACCGGACCATTGATGGTTCCGACATTTAATGTAATGGAACCATCGTTGTTTCCGCAATGAGCCGGAAGTATTGTTGAACCATTATAAACAACGGTTTGAAGTCGGGATAAGCCGCTACCAGTTCCAATCCATACATATCCATTGAAGTCAACGGTTGCACAGGTTTGAGTTGCTGAGACCATTCCCGCACTGGTACCATATGTGGTAAAAGCAGCGTTGCGAAAGTGACTGGTACCGTTTCCATTGGTGGCAACCCACAAACGGCTTTTAGCATCAGAAGCAATGCCACGAACATCGTTGTGAGCAAGCCCGTCGGAAGTGGAATAAGCTGTCCATGTTGCACCATTCCATTTATATAAACCACCGCCAATGCCCATACTGGGGAGCGAGCCCATCCACACATTGCCGGCTGCATCGGTGGTGGCCGACTGTACCTGATCTCCGTTGGTGTTTATTCCGTTAATACTCGTATAGGTGGTCCATACTGTACCGGTAAATTTACTCACTCCGGCGGCTGTTCCAAACCACATATTCCCCGATAAATCCTGTGTAATGGCCAGCACAAAATTCTGCACAAGCCCACTGACAGTATTGTAGGTGGTAAACGAAACACCATTGTATTTACTTACACCGGCGCCCGCTGTGCCTGCCCACACATTATCGGCATTATCCACATACACACTGCGCAAATCGTTCGAAGCCAGTCCCTGCGCGGTTGTGTAATTGGTAAAAGTTGATCCGTTGTATTTCGATAATCCTGCAGAAGTAGCAATCCAGATATTTCCCGATCCGTCAACATCAATGGCCTTGACGGTATTACCAACCAATCCCTGCGTAGTGGTATAGGTTGTCCAGGTTGTGCCATTGAATTTTGACAGGCCGCTGCCGCCCGTTCCTACCCACAGATTGCCGCTTGCGTCTGCTTTAACCGCTGTTACATTGTTTGATGCAATGCTGCTGTTGGCTGTTGTATAGTTGGTGATGGAAAAATTTTGCGCAGCAAGACCGCCGGCAAAAATGAACAAAATGGAAAAAATAAATGTTCTCATGTGGGTGGTGTTAATAACCAGTGTTAGATGAAGTCTGACGAAATATGTTTAATGAAAATCAAAAATAGTAATTTTGACGCATGGATGTACTTTGGTTGATATTATTAAGCATTGGATTATGCTTCGACACCCTCGCCGTAAGTGTTTCTATCGGCATAAATGACCGGAAAGTCGCTTTTTTTCAGGCATTGAAAATTGCGTTTATCCTCGCTTTTTTTCAGGGCCTTATGCCTTTCCTTGGCTGGCTCAGCGGAAAAACGCTTGAAAATTATATCTCTCCGGTCGATCATTGGGTTGCTTTGGTTCTGCTGACACTGGTCGGCGGCAAAATGATTTTCGAATCATTCAGCAACAAAGATGACGATGAACCCATGAATATCAACAGCCTGAAACTCATCATCACGCTTGCGGTTGCAACCAGTATCGATGCTTTTGCTGTTGGAATTCCACTTGGCTTTACCGATACCAATATATGGATTGCAGCGCCGGTCATTGGCCTCTTTACCGGTGTTACCGCCATGTTTGGAATGCTTATCGGCAAAAAAGCCGCAGGTCTTCTCGGACCAAAAATCGAAATTATTGGCGGCCTTATTCTAATTGGTCTTGGCCTGAAAATTTTCCTCGAACACATGGAGGTCTTGTAGCTCAGATAATGTCCCATTTACAGCAGTGAGTGGTGAGCAGTGAGCAGCGAACTGGTTATTGGTTATCAGTTATCAGTTATCAGAAAGCGGTTAGCGGGAAGTGGTTATTGGTTATCGGGTTCTTTATTTGAAAATTTGCATCCACTTAAAAATTCGTTTACTTAGGATTCTGTTTTTGCTTTTCGCAAATAACTGATGTAGCCATTAATAAGTCTCAGGCAGGAATTTGTTAGGCTAAGAAGTTCCGCATGGGTCATTTCATTAATATAATCACACTCCCTTGCAACCGACAAATGATCAATCATTTCAGAAAGAGATCCTCTTGTAATTCTGCAGAATTGAATGTTTTCCTGATAAAAATATCGGCCATAGCCCTCAGCAATATTTGCAGTTGCACTTCTTGTTGCTCTTATCATCTGATCACAAAGGCGTTTTTTCTCGTCCACAGGAAAGGTTTTACATAATATCCAGATACTTTTTCTAAGATTACGACATTGTTGCCAAACCTCAAGGTCCTCATGTGTTTTAATGTTATTACTCATTCTGAACTATGCTTTTTAAAAGTTCTACAGATTCAACAACCATTAACCAATTCCCGTTAACCATTAACCATTAACCGTTAACCATTAACCATTAACCGTTAACCATTAACCGTTAACCATTAACCATTAACCATTAACCGTTAACCATTAACCGTTAACCGTTATCCATCAGTCTCATTTATACCTAAACCTCTCCCACTCCCAAACCGCGGCGGTTGATTTTGATTTTTCAGGAAGCTGGTATTTCGATAAATAACGGCCTTCGCCGAAAACCGAGTCGTAATGCGCCATAAACGCATCTGACACTTTGTGTACTTCGGGATTCTGTTCCTTGTTTCCCTGATACATGGCGGCACGCGGAGCAATCAACTCCTGCGGTAAATCCTGCAATGGAATGCAAACCGGATATATTTTTTCAATTAAAAAATCGGTGAACTCCTGCGATGAACCATAGAAATAATGCCGCACATCCCACTCAAAAGTCGGATGTTTGAAAATATCAAAAAAGCCGATTCCGAAATATTTCTGCAGCAAACGCTCACGCTGCCTGAACAATCCGGGTTGTGTCTTCTGCGTGTCAATCACCGCCTGGCGCGGGTTTTCGGCCAGCGACCACGGAAAAATCATCGGCGCAAAAGAACAATAGGCCAGACTCCAGATATACAAATCATACAACATGTCTTCCCACCGGCTTTTGATTTCACTCCATTCATTAATCAATGGCTCGAAATGATAATCAATCCTGCGGTGTCCAAAACTCAGCTCATCCTGATTAGGCGTCCCGATCTTCGATTCAGCCGCCAGCTTGTCATACAGTTCCAGCTTTTGTTTATCGCGTTCAATATGATGTGGACTCACCGGCATGGCTCTGGTCATTCCCAGCAGATATACCAATCCCTCCCGTACCAACGCGCTCCCATCCATGGCTTTATCAAGACTTTTTTCTATCTGAATCCGCAAATATCGCGGATACGTCATTCCGGGCTCTTCTCCAAGGGCAATCAGATTTTCAATCGGCTTTGTAATCAAATCAATTTTCATCAGAACATCAATCTCAACGTCGTTTTTATAGGCATTGGGTCTGTTCTTCAATTCTTCATCAATTTGCTGCTCACCCTGCCGCTTCATGGCTCCTGATCCGCCACTCATCAAAAAAGCATTCTTCGGCATTCCACCTTTTTTACCGGCATTGCGTTCGGCAAAATCCATCCCTTTTCTGAAAGCTTCTTTCGGATCGTAATTCCGGCTTTCCTCCATGGTTCGCTGCTTTTCGTCGCGGATGCGTTTCACTGCATCGCGTAATGCATTCAGATTTTGTTTCAGCAACGCAGCATCGTCATAGCCGATTTCTTTCTGCTTTTCCTGCGCCTGAGCGCTCAACAGGCGACTGTAATTGTCGCTGAATTTTACATAAATATCTTCGGCCATCACCTGCATATTGAAGGCCATCACATCATCGTGCGTGCGCGCAAGCTCTTCGAGACGATTATAATGTTCGCACATTTTATCAAAATACTCACCGCTCATGTTTTTATCGCGGCATTCCTGCACCATGTTTTTAAAAGTCCCCAGCAGGGCATCGGACATCATTGGATCGAGTGGCATAAACGGCGTTTTATTGATTGATGAGTTGTTTATATTTCGACAATTGTTCGCTGATATGTTCATCCCTGTACGGCAGCAAACGGCGATGGCGGTATTCGGTCACCACATCGGGATTGTGGCGCCATGAGGGATCCAGCAGGTTCATCTGCTCTTCCATATTCTTCACTGCTTCGCGGATTGAATCGGTATAGTAGCTTACCATCTTTTTCATATCCGATTCGTATTCCGCTGGCACAACGGCCTGGGAATATATTTCAAGCCGGTCGAGATACATCCAGCAATGATGAAAAATACGATTGGCCTCGTCCAGCGATATCTCGCGCATGCCGCGCGTTTCCTCAGTATTCACCATGTTAATCAAATCGAACACCGCTGTAAACTGATCGGCTTTTTCCAGAATCCGTTCCGACACTGCGGCGCGCACCACCTCCTGAAACTCTTTATAGAAGGCGTTTTCCATAATATTCTTATCCTTCACAAGCGCTACCGCACACAGTTCATTCAGATTCCCGATTCTGTCTCTGAACTCCTCCAATGCAGCGCATCCCTGCATGGCTTCACTCAGATTTTTTTCGGCTTCGTAGCTGTTTTTGTAATTCGGATTACCGGCATAGCGTTCCGCCCTGACACGATAATACTCCTGATATTCCTGCAATAAGTCAGACATATGGTTGGTGATTTTCGGTAAAAATACAAATTTGCCCATACAAAAAAACAAAAAAGGCATGTTCTTTCTCCGCTAGAATTTTTAACATAAAGAATCGGCCGGGAAATGTTAAATTTTTAAAGATCGGTCACTTTTTCCTAATCTCCCAAAACCCTCACTAAAACATGGTTTTTAACAACATTGAAATCAGATTTTTGAGATTTTACTACGTAGTTAACCATCCGGATTTAATAAAATCTATAGCCGATGCGTTATGTAATTCAATAATTATTCTTACTTTAGTCTTTTCAAACCTTAAAAACGGAACCCATGAAGCATACTTTTCTTTTACTTCTGCTTCTGTCACTGACTTTCACCGGCATGGCCGATATTGTTCAGGTAAAAGACACCAGCAACAAAGTAGAAAATACGGGAATTGCCCTCATTTTTGATGAAATGACCCGCGAAAAGTTTTACAATTCCGACAACTTTTTTCCTGAAAAAAACAAGTATGGTTACGAGGCCAATTTTGTTCCTACCTATAACGACAGCATTCTGAGTGCCCGCATCAAATCGCTTGATGAATCCTCTCCGTTCGAATACCGCTACAATCCGGAAGTTCGCAAATGGATTGATTTTTATGTTTCGAAACGCTATTTCATTGGCCGTTTGGTTGGATTATCGCTGCTGTATTATCCTGTTTTCCAGGAGCAATTCGATAAATACGAAGTTCCGCTCGAAATGTGTCACCTGGCCGTTGTTGAATCTGCACTGAATCCTACCGCAAAATCGTGGGCAGGCGCTGCAGGTTTGTGGCAGTTTATGTATAAAACAGGCTTACTCTACGATCTGAATGTTACCTCTTATGTCGATGACCGCTACGATCCGGTTAAAGCCTCCATTGCTGCCGCCCGCCACATGAAAGATCTGTACGCTATCTATCACGACTGGGCATTGGTACTGGCCGCATACAATGCCGGCCCTGGCAATATTAACCGCGCCATCAAACGTGCCGGTGGCGAAACCAATTACTGGAAAATAAAACATCTGTTGCCAAAAGAAACGCAGGCTTATGTTCCCGCTTTCATTGCTGCCAGTTATGTGATTACTTATTATGCTGAACATAACATCACCGTACAACGGCCTCAATTCATGGATTGGGACATCGATACCGTTTCGGTAAAAGAAACAATGTCGTTTTCCTATTTGTCTTCTTTTATCGGAATTGATGAAACAGATCTTACCTTCCTCAATCCGCAATACATCAAAAAAGTAATTCCGGGATCGGCCAAAAATAACTGTACGGTACGCCTTCCGCAAAAATACATTCTGGCATTTGTCGAAAAAGAACAGGCCATGTACGACAGCCTGCATAAAACAGCCGCTGCCGACAGCGCACTCATTGCAAGCCAGACAGTAAAACCGGTTGTTCAGCCAAACCCCAATCCCAAAGTTGTTGAAACACCTACCGGAATCAAAAATTATCACGTAGTGAAAAACGGAGAAACACTGGGCACCATTGCATCAAAATATGGTACCACTACCGCAAAAATTCAATCCTGGAACAATCTGTCGGGGACCACCATTTATCCGGGACAAAAACTGGTCGTTTACGGAAACAGCTCAAATAACACAACTACACAGCAACAGCAACAGCAACAAGTTAGCACCGGTTCGGGAACCGTGTACTACACTGTAAAAAGCGGCGACACACTCTGGAAAATTGCTTCAACACATGGGGTTAGCGTGGATGCGATTCGAAAAGCCAATAATCTGCAATCGGATAATCTGCAGATCGGGCAAAAATTAAAAATCCACAAAAACAGCTGACAATTATGAAACGAATTTTTTTAATCCTTCTTACCGGTGTTCTTGCAACATTGGTTACCTCCTGCTTTAAAAAAGAAAAAAATGGGCTGCCTCCCTCAACCGGTGGTGTGGCCGATGTGCTCATTATCATGCCCAATCCTCAATGGGAAACATTGCTTGGAGCCACTCTTAGAGAAGTACTCTCCTCAAGTCAGGAAGGACTGAATCAGGCCGAACCAACTTTCGATCTGTCGCAGATTCAACATAACGAATTCTCCGGATTGTTTCTCAAATACCGCAAAATTATCCGTGTATTTGTCAGCGATACAGTCAATACATCACAGATTATTTATCGCAACGACATTTACTCAACACCGCAGATCATCATTGAACTGCATGCTAAAACCGAGGCTGAAGCTGTTAATCTGCTCAAATCAAAAGGACCTTCTCTTGTCGAAAAATTACGGCTTACAGAACGAACCCGCATTATTAAAGCTTTTCAAAGTAAATCTAATGCTGATCTTACAAAAAAAGTAGCGGACAAATTCGGATTTAAACTCGTTTTTCCCGCAAGCTTTTACGAAGCTAAATCAGCCACCAACTTTGGCTGGTACAGGCTCGAAACACCCAAATACTCGCAGGGAATTCTTATCTATACTCGTCCTTTTGCCGACAGCTCACAGCTGAATCAATCGCAGATTATTGCTTACCGAAATACCATCACACGTCAGTACATTCCCGGTGAACTCAAGGACTCGTATATGTCAACCGACACCGTTAGTATGCCCATCTCTTTTGTAAAACCTTTTGCCGGTTCAAAAGCCATTGAAACACGCGGTCTGTGGAAAACCGAAGGCGATTTTATGGGCGGCCCCTTCATCAGCTATACCATTCACGACAAAGCAAAAAACCGCATCATCACCCTCGAAGGATATGTGTATTATCCAAGTCAGGACAAGCGCGATCTGCTCATGCAGCTCGAAGCTATTCTGCATTCGTATGAAGTGAAATAAAAAACAATTTGAATATTATAAACCGCCTGTGGTATGAATAACCCGGGCGGTTTTTTGTTTCTGCTATGCTTGGTGTTCTCAAATTACCCATGCAAGATAAACCGAACGGGAAGATTAAACTGAACCCTAACCGGCTTTCCCCTTTGTGTTCCTGGCTTCCATGACGGCATTGTGCTTATCACACGGATGGCTTCTTCATCACATCCACCACCGATGCCATGAAGGACTTTAATGTTGGATAGTTTACCATCAGCCTCAATTACGAAACTAGTGTACACGGTGCCTTGTATTCCATTATTCCGCGCATAAGTGGGGTATTGGATGTTTTGCCCAAGATATTCCATGAGAGCATTGTTTCCACCAGGATATTCCGGTGAGGTCTCAACAACTAAAAATATTTCATCTGTGAAATGATTTACTGTATCTATGTATTTTTCAATATCAAATGATTCCGAAAGAATAACTTCGTCGGTCAACGTTGAATCATTAACAAGAACGATACAGCTGTCAACTTCACTTTGTACTCTTTTGTAAAAATTGAAAGTCATTTTTTCACTGCATGCTTGTCTTTTAAAAACCACATAATAGCCATTGTTTTTATAGTTCAACGAATCTATTCTAATACAATACTTATTATATCTAACCTCTGATGTCGAGTCACCATATTGTCCGGCCAGATAAAGATATTTACACGATTCGCACTGATTGCCTAGTTTGTTGTTGACAAGAGCAAGATTGACATAAACATCACTGGCCGGAAATAATGCAGCAGAAAGCTTAAAAAGAGAATCAGCTGCTTTAAAATTTTCCGAGTTGAATGCTTTAGCTCCTTTGTTAAATAATATTGTCGCATCATTGATCTGAGCAAAACCGCTCACAGAGATCAATACAACACTAACAAAAACAAATGCCCGTACAAATTTTTTCATTTTTCCACATTTAAAAAATTGAAATTTATATGTTCAGTCTCAATGAATCCATCAATGCAAAATAAACCGGATCGGAATATTAAACAACGAATACACGGGTTTGCCTTTATCCATTCCCGGCTTCCAGTCGGGCATTTCGCTAACCACCCGTATCGATTCCTCGTCGCAGCCGCCGCCAATACCTCGCTCAAGCCGCACCTGCGTTACTTTCCCGCTTGGACTTACCACAAACGAAACATACACGGTTCCCTGAATATTGGTTTCGCGCGCCAGCTGCGGATATTTGATATTGTTCGCCAGATAGTTCAACAAAGCTTCCTGTCCTCCCGAAAATTCAGGTGCAACCTCGGGTTTAATATCCAGCCCCCCAATATATTTTTCTACAGGCAAGGCCGGATTAAGTAAATCGTCCATAGTCAGCGATACATCGTCGAGCAAAATAACAATGGTATCTTTCTCTCCCTGCACAGCATATTTATAAAACCGGTAGTCAATTTCTTCGACACATTTTGTAGTCTTCACTTTAGAATAATATAAACCACCGTCGTACACAACCGAATCTTTGTCGGTACAGCGCTTTTCCAGTAATTCATACGACGCATGATCACCTATACTTTTTGCTTTGTACCAGGCCGAGCACGCCAGACAACTGTCGCCCAGATTCCATTTGGTGAGCCCGAGATTATAATACACATCAGCAGACGGATGGGTTGAGGCCAACAGTGTAAACAACGAATCGGCCTCTTTAAAATCATTTTTCTTATAGGCTGCCACAGCCCGATCAAACATCTTTGAGATTTGCTTTCCTTGTCCTGTTGCCAAAAACGGAAACAACAAAACAATTACAATCAACCATTTTTTCATTACAATATAAATTTTATTTCAAACATGTCAAATCGGATAATGACTCCGGACCTTAGTTTCCTGCGTCGGCCCAATTCGGTTTCGCCAGCCGGCAACAAACACTTTTCATCCATCAACTTTAAATATCCAATCCAAAATTACACATTATTATGTTTATACCAACGGTATTATTGAAGAATAAATCGGATGGGGATATTATAAATCATGTTTACAGGTTTTCCAGCCGCTTTCCCGGGGATCCAGTCCGGCATTGCTTTTACAACACGGACTGCTTCTTCATCAAGCCCGCCACCGACTCCATTTGTCACACGTACATGTGAAACACTGCCGTCTTTCAGAATAACAAACCTTACATGCACAATTCCCTGAATATTGTGATCACGGGCATAAACAGGATAATGCATGTTTTTGGCAAGAAAATCCATCATTGCCATTTCGCCGCCCAAAAATTCAGGAAGCTCGGAAACTACTCTCCACGATGGCTTTTCATCAAGATATTTTTCAATATTAAAATCCTGCGAACAATACAACAAATTTTGTATAGCCGAATCGTTTATAAGAAAAACCATCATATCAGATCCTGTCGTTGATGATCTTTCAAAAAACTCAACCTCCTTTTCTCCGCTGCATGACCATGTTGTCACTACGCAGTAATACTGCTTTGCAGTATAGTAAATCGTGTCGTACAAAACACAATCAGTAAAGTAGAGATTTTTTAACTCGGCATTTTTCCAGATACCTGCGAACTTCATTCCATTGCATGCATCACAGGTATCGCCTAATATCAGCTTGGTTTTTCCAAGATAATACTGAGTAATGTCAGATGCGTATACGTAAGCCGATTTTTGAAAAAAACGTTCTGCCTTTTTGTAGTCTTTCAAATCAAAGGCTGTTTTGCCTTTATTAAACAGATTCATTGCTCTTGTATTTTGTCCTGTTGCCAAAAACGGAAACAACAAAACAATTACAATCAACCATTTTTTCATTACAATATAATTTCTATTTCAAATGTTTCAAACTGAACAATGGCTCCGGGCCTTAGTTTCCGGCGTCGGCGCAATTCGGTTTCGCCATCCACTTTCACCAGTCCTTCATCAATGACTTCGTGCGCCATAGCGCCGCTTTCAACCCAGCCGAGCAATTTCATCAACTGATCAAGCTGTATGTATTCCTGTCCCCGGAGGGAAAATGTTTCCTGTTTCAAATTAATTATAATTGGCCGCTGTCATTCTGAGTGTTTCTAAGGTTTAGCTTTACAACAAAAAAGCATGAAATGTATCGAAGAACGACAGCGGCTTGCTGTCATCACTTCGATACACTTCGCTTCGCTTCACCACTCAGTGTGACAGCAAATTTTATTAATACCGTTCCGAAACCGCATCCCAGTCCACCAGCTTCCAGAAGTCTGCAATGTAGTCGGGGCGCCGGTTTTGCTTATCCAGATAATACGCATGTTCCCATACATCGCAGGTGAGCAGCGGCTCCAGATTTTTCTTCATCGGATTGCCTGCATTCGGTTCCTGCGAAATAATCAGCTTGCCGTCTTCATCGGCGCTGAGCCATGCCCAACCACTTCCAAATAAAGTTGCAGCTGCCTGCGTAAATTGTTTCTGAAACTCTTCAAACGAACCGAAGTCACGCACAATAGCATCCATCAGGTCTCCGCTGGGTTGTCCGCCACCATTTGGCGTAAGACAGTTCCAGTAAAAAGTATGATTCCACACCTGTGCGGCGTTATTGAAAATGCCACCTTCAGCTTCCACTACAATCTGCTCCAGCGGCGCGTTTTCGAAAGGTGAACCCGGTAACAGGTTGTTCAGATTATTCACATAGGCCTGATGATGTTTGCCGTAGTGAAATTCAATAGTTTTGGCACTGATGATTGGTTCAAGCGCATCGGGAGCCCATGGCAGAGGAGGTAATTCGAATTTCATATGTGTTTGTTTTTAAAAAAGGATTCCAATATTAAATGTTCCCATCACAATTTTTGAGTTTGGATCGGTGCTGAGCATGGGAGTCAGACCATAACGCAAAGCCAGATCAAATCGCAGAAACCACAGATCCAACCCAATCCCACCAACAGCAGCCAATGAATAAGGTTTGAAATCATCCGCTTCTATCCATAACAACGAGTCACTGACATCGGTTTTCAGAATGGAGGTGAATTCAATGCCGCCCATCACACGAAACGAACTACTGCCATCCGGGCTGCTGAACACTTTTACTCCGGCCATCACCGGCAACGACATAAAGGTGCGATACACGGTGGTTTCAACTGTTCCGATAGAATCAGTAGTCATCATATTGGCCGAGCTCTGTCCAAGGTTGAGATTTCCCTCAACGAAAAAATTACCACCGTAGCGCAGCATAATGCCACCCTGCCATCCAATACGCGCACTGGCATCGGTGCTGTCGAGTTCGGTCTGATATTTACTCAGGTTCAAACCTCCATGCAGACCCATTTTCAGCCGTTCTGAACCCGATCCATCGGTTTGTGCATGAAGCAAAGTTGCAAAAAGAAAAAACGAAGCGAATAAAAAGCCTTTGAATTTCATAGCTGGATTTTTTACAAATCTAATAAAAAAATGAATTTGTTAGATATTATTCCGCAAACTAATTTAAATTTGCCGTTAACTGTTCAACAGGATAAGCTCCTTTGTTTTTACTCAAATTTGATTTTTCATATTGTTAATGCACAAAACCTAAAGTCATGAAAAAATATACTTTGTTCTTTGTTTTTATCTTATTGTACTCCTTTTCTATCTCCGCTCAGCAAGCCACCTTTATAAAGCATTACGGTGAACAATGTCCCGATCTGGGTATGGCCATCTGCAGCAACAAAGACGGCGGATACATTTTATGCGGACAATCCGAAAGCTATACAACCGGCGCCATCAGCGCCATTGCCATCAGTATCGACTCGCTTGGAAACCAGGAATGGCAGCAAACCTATGGCGGCAGCAATATCGACTTTGGTCAAAGCATCGCTAAAACACCCGACCGAGGTTACATCATCTGCGGTTTTACAGCCAGTTTCGGAGCAGGTGGTTACGATATTTATCTGGTTAAAACCGATATTGACGGAAACCAGCAATGGCAGAAAACCTTTGGTGGCGCTGCCAACGAATATGGCTACTGCGTAAAAACCCTGCCCGACAGCGGATTCATTATCTGTGGAAGCACGGCCAGCTTCGGATCCGGTGGCACCGATGCCATCCTGATTCGTACAGACTCCGCTGGAAACACCCTCTGGACAAAATATTTCGGCAGTTCAGGAAACGATGGCACGTATTCGCTTGCACGCACATCGGACCATGGTTTTGTGCTGGCCGGTTATACTTTTAACTATGGCGCTGTCGCCGATGACGCATGGATTATTAAAACCGATTCGGCCGGAAATCAGGTCTGGGCCAACCATTACGGAAGCAACGGCTCGGAACGTGCCATGAGTATCGTTCAGGATTTTAATCACGATTTTGTTTTTTCAGGATATTCCAACAGCTATGGAAATGGCAGTCAGGACTTTTATCTTGTCCGACTCGATTCCGCCGGAGTACTGCTCCGGGACACCGTTTTCGGCGGCACCGCCGATGACAAATCATTTGGAATTGCTGCCTGTGCTGATCAGGGTTTTGTTTTGACCGGACAAACCGAAAGCTCTGGAAACGGCATGCTTGACGTGCATGTGATAAAAACGGATTCGGCTTTCAACGAAAGCTGGAGCGCCGATTTTGGCGGCTACGATAACGATCAGGGCTTTAATATTATGCCCACAAACGACGGCGGATACATTACCATTGGCAACACATGGTCGTATTGTTTATTTGGCTTTTATTATTCCGATATCTATGTCGTAAAGCTCGATTCAACCGGATATGCCGACGGAATTTCAACCTTCAATACCACACAATCAAGCCTCAATGTCTTTCCAAATCCCGCCACCAATTTTATTTCCATTGAAACCGGAATGATACATGATGTTGTGGTTGTTACCATTTCCGATATGACCGGCAAGACTGTATTTCAGCAGGAGTTTACCCATGCCGATCCGACTATTAATATTTCCGCACTCAACAATGGCATATATGCCATCCACGTAAAAACCGATACCACCAACAGCTCTGCCATGTTTGTGAAACAGTGATTCAAACAGCAATTGACGATTACATAGTGATTAATTTAAAAAGTAGTATTTTTGAATACCACCATGTAATAAATCATATGAAAATATTTTATCTGCTTCTGTCAATACTGCTGACTTCAACTCCTGCAGCCATGTCGCAACAATCACAACCCGTGCAGTTTTTTCCGTATGGGTATTATGTCGATAATGATCATAGAGATGACAATCAGGATGTATGGAAATACTCGGATACCTTGCTTCGGGACAGACCATTTCTCGAAAAAATGATTAAAAAAATAGAATCGGATTTTTTGATTGAAAACAAGAGTAATCTTCGGGGAATAGAAGGATTAAACGAATATCTCACTGGAGCGGTGGTATTTGCTTTTGAGGATTCAACAAAAAAATCCGGAATTGAATGGAAGTCTGAACAGTTTTGGCCTCACACCAGCAGTCTCTACAAGAACTATATTCAAAAACTTATTCATGGTTATGAAAGCGAATTGATATTGGATAATTATCTATTCGCAGGAATGCCTTATTCAATTCTGCTGAACAACAATGAAAACAGTCATGTATTAAAGCTGTTGCAAATTGGTGATGTGTACTGGCTTTCTGAAAAAAGTATACTTTATAAAAATGATCATCCGGTTATCTCCTACGGATCAATGTCGCCAATTGGAAAAAACTATTATCGCATGCAAGGTTGGCCGGACTCAACCTGTTTCATGGGTCTTTCTGTGCAACCGGGAGCCACTGTTGTATATTTAAAACCGGATACACTTCAACTCAATGAAAGCTCTCCATATTATCAGACACTGTTTGACTCTATATTTACAGGTGATTCGAAAAAGTTTCCAATTGTAGATTATTACTCTATCACTGCACAAAATAGTACTGTGCGTTTTTGCAATCTCGAGTTAAATGAAATTGCGCCAAACAATTTATTTACAATTTGCTTTGTTAACGATGCACCCCGGTTTTTTTATCCGGGCAAACTAATGGCGGTTATTAAAATTGATTCAAGGAAATATTGGATTACATCTTTCGATTACCCATGGGGTTTATATGGTTTCAGAATTTATCGAGAAGATAAAGATGATTTCATTTTAGAATTCGAAGCCTCTTTGTTCTCCATCTGAACCAACTTAGGCGCTCTGAATTTCAACCGTCGTTTCATCCTTCGTCAATCCTTATTCGGTGTTCAGTGTTCGGTGTTCGATGTTCAGTGCCTGCCTGGCTGGCAGACAGGTTCGAAACGGTTATAGGTTAATGGTTAACAGTTAATGGTAATTCATACTTTACTTCAAACTTCCTTGTTCAATGTTCAGTGTTCGGTGTTCGGTGTTCAGTGTTCAGAGTTCAGTGTTCAATCGCCCTTCAGTTCAAATCGCGATACCTATCGCGACATAGAACAAAAATCTCAAATCATAATTCTTAAATCATCATTCCTTCTTACTTCAATCATTCCTTGTTCCTTGTTCATGATTCATTACCTTTGCAAAAACTTCCTCTCTTGAACTATCTCTCCATCGAAAATCTGACAAAGTCCTACGGCGAAAAACTGCTGTTCGAAAATATTTCCTTTGGCATCGACGAAGGTCAGAAAGCCGCTCTCATTGCGGGAAACGGAACAGGAAAGAGTACGCTGCTCAACATCATCATGGGACTCGATATTCCCGATTCGGGCACGGTGACTATGCGCAACGACATACGCGTGGCTTACCTGCCACAGGCGCCGCAGTTCGACCCCGATCTCAGCATTCTCGATGTCGTACTCACCTCGGACAACCTGTATGTAAAAGCCACACGCGAATACGAGCTGGCAGTTGAACTGGTCAATCACGATCCTTCGCCTGTCAATCAACACAAACTCAGCGAGGCCACTACACAAATGGATGCACTCGCAGCATGGGATTACGACTCGCGCGTGAAAGAAGTCCTCGGCCGTCTGCGCATCGGCGATCTGAACCGGAAAATGGGCACACTGTCGGGTGGTCAAATCCGCAAAGCCGCTCTGGCACGCGTTCTCATTGATGAAACAAATTTTGTAATTCTCGATGAGCCCACCAATCACCTCGATATAGATATGATTGAATGGCTCGAGGAATTTCTGCAGAAACAAAAAATGGCACTGCTGCTCGTCACGCACGATCGCTATTTTCTCGATAATGTCTGCGACGATATTTTCGAACTCGACAATAATAAAATCTATCACTACGATGGCGGCTATGCGTATTTTGTTGAGAAAAAAGCAGAACGCGAAGCAAGCGAACGTCTCGAAACCGAGAAGGCGCGCAACATTTACCGCACCGAACTCGAATGGATGCGCCGTATGCCCAAGGCCCGAACACATAAATCAAAGTCGCGCATCGAATCATTCTATGAGCTCGAAATAAAGGCCAAACGCAGGCTTGAGGATACCCGTCCCGAATTTCAGGTGAAAGAACGTCGCATGGGAAAAAACATTCTCGAGATCAACAACATCCATAAATCCTATGATCCGGTGGGGCCTGTGATTGATGATTTCAGTCACATTTTCAAACGCGGCGAACGAGTCGGTGTTGTCGGTCCCAACGGTTCCGGAAAAACAACGTTGTTTAAAATCATCATGGATCAGGAAAAGCCCGATAAAGGCAGCCTGAAAACAGGGCAGACCATTGTCTTCGGCTATTTCTCGCAGATGAATCCCGACATTAAGGAAGGCAAACGTGTGATTGAAGTGGTGAAAGATGTGGCCGAAGAAATTGTCATGGGCAACGCGCCATCGGTGTCGGCATCACAGTTTCTGTTTTATTTCGGATTCGATCACAACACGCAGTACAATTATTACTCAAATCTGAGCGGTGGCGAAAAACGCAGGCTGCATCTGTGCCTGACGCTGATCAAAAATCCAAATTTCCTTATTCTTGACGAGCCCACCAACGATCTCGACATCGACACATTGAACGTACTTGAAGAATTTCTCATCGGTTATCCGGGCTGTCTCATGGTCGCCACGCACGATCGCGCCTTTCTCGACAAAATTGCCGATCATATTTTTGTATTCGAAGGAAATGGAAAAGTAAAAGATTGCTATTCGAATTACAGTGCATACCGATTGCAAAAACTGAAAGAAGAAAACAGTATAAAAGCAGCAGTAAAGCCCGAAGAGAAACCCGTTAAAATCAAGGCGCCATCAAATAAACCAACGTTCAAACAAAAACAGGAATACGAAAAACTGACGGCCGAAATTGCGCTGCTTGAAAAAGAAAAAGCGGAACTGCTCGTCTTGATGAACAGCGGAAACGCAGACCCAAAGCAACTTACAGAAGCCTCTACCCGGTATTCCGAAATTACAAATCAGCTCGAAGAACTCGAAATGCGCTGGCTCGAACTAAGCGAACTTTTCTGAAACGCATGAGGCATGCGGCATGAAGCATAAAGCCCGCTTCCGACCTTCAAGAGTCACGAAGTGTCCTGGAAGAGTCGGAACTAGGAAGCCCAGGGCGCATAGCATCGCACCAACCTCTCTGCGTCGCGAAGCGACCTGAGAGCGTTGAACATCCTCGCTCAACGATACAGCTCCGATGCTGCCGGCCAGCTCATACGACTGACTCAACAGCGTTGTCGCAACAACAAAACCAATTGCAGACAAATGAAATCTAAATTCTGTAACGCGTAACAATTGTAACGTGTAACGATTGACATATATCAGCATCAAAAGCCCCCGGAAAATTTCCAGATTTCGTATTTTTACACTCCAACAAAATCCTCATGACCACCATAGCTCCCGACACCCTGCAATTCCTGCGCGAAGTCAAAGACAACAACAACCGCGAATGGTTTGCACCCAATAAACAACGCTATACGGCCGCCCGCGAAAACATTGGAAAATGGCTCAGCGAGCTCGTTGCAACCATGAAGCAAACCGACAGCAGAATTCTTTCAAACCAGCCGCGTGGTGTAGGCCGCATCTATCGCGACATTCGCTTCTCGCCCGACAAAACACCCTACCGCACTTTTCTCGGCGCCATGATTTTCCGCGCACCACAGGACCGCAACTGCGAATTCTATATTCACTTCGAACCCGGAAATATTTTTGCCGGCGGTGGTATCTACATGCCTGATCCGACGCAGCTGAAGCTCATTCGCGACGACATATCCTACAGCACCAAAGAGCTTGAGAAAATTGTCAAACAACCCGACTTTAAAAAATATTTCGGCGAAATCATTGGCGACAAACTGCAACGCGCTCCCAAAGGCTATTCTCCCGATCATCCGGCCATCGAATGGCTGCGGTTCAAACAGTTTCTGGTGCTGCGTTCCTTCACCGACAAACAAGCGCTGCAACAGAATTTTCAGGAAGAAGTATATAAAACTTTTATCGCAGCCCGCCCACTCTTCGATCATATCGACCGCGCTTTGAATTTTAAGGAGTAAATTAATGCGGCTCTGCTTCCGATACAGCAACAGGAAACTTTTTCATTACGGCTTTGCGCTTCTCTTCACTTAGCTGTTCGAAGGATGTTCCAAATATTTTCTGCGAAAATTCGTCCCGCAGCTCATTGATAGCCGCAGCAATTTCGTTCTGAACCATTATATAAAACCCGTACTGAGTTGCGCGCAAATTCGTCAACAATACAACACCTTTACTGACTTCAGTCAAACCCAGCCCTTCAATGTTTTTTTCAACTTTTTCCGACATCAGTGTATCGTTATCCGGATTCAGAAAAAAGCGCTTTACCAAAGGTTTTATCTCATTAATGCGGGTTGCTTTTCCGTTACAAAAAACACTGTCGGCACCTACTGAAATATGCAGTACATTTCTGCTGCGAATCTTTGACTCCGATAAACCACCGACCGGAGGGAGCTCTCTTTGTAAACCCTTTTCATCCGGTATATTTCTGACGATATCTCGCGAAAACATACATAAACTACTGATTACCGAAAGGCCAAATCCTCTGTAAAACGGCTTTGCATAAGCTTCGCAGGAAATATCTTCCAGTATCATTTTAACCATGCTGTCTGGTGTAAACCGAACAGGATTGTTTTCGATTAAATCAGCAATCTTATTCAGATAATGCACGGTAAAATACATAAAGGAATCCATTTCTGCAACATCAGCTTCATTCAGCGTTCCGGAATCATTAAAACACCTCAGCTGTATTGTAATACTATCCGAAATATCAATCAGCTTTTGATACATTAAACTGTCGCTGCAAATATTTTTAAGTGAATCAGCCGTAATCGTTTCGAAAAAGTGGCAGAAAGATTCTGGTGTACTGTCACGCAAAACCCCATATTCAATAAACAAAGAATGCAAAGGATCAAACACTTTTTCCAGCTTCGACTTATCCATTTCAATCTTCGTATGTTCTGCATCGGTTTGCGCTTCCCGCCTGCTCCGGCACGATGACCCAAACATCATCAGCAAACAAACGGATGTAATAAAAAAACAGAATAATACACGCTTCATAATCTTTAGATATAACAAACAAATATACACCATTTGTCATAACGAACAACTAAACAGTTTTACCGCATACTGAGTAAACCGCCCCGCAAACAAATTCAAACATCATCGTATTTTAAAATAAATTACTTTTACGCCAATGAAATTCATTCAGATATTTTTATTGTTACTTCCGCTTAGCCTGCCGTGTAACACTGCCCTGGCGCAGGTTTACAATGACATGGATTCATCAATCCTGATAACAGATGATTCTCAATTCTATGTGTTTTTTCAGGATACAAAAGATTTCGGATCCAGCGAAAAAGCCATGTATGAATTTCTGTATCGCAGCTACATCATGCCATTCAACGAGCATCATGCAAAAACAACCGGAACAATTTACGCCAGGTTTACCATCGAAAAAAACGGGAAAGTCAGCAATCCAATAATTCTGAAAGGACTGACAAATTTCACCGACAGCGAACTGGTGCGGGTTTTACGCACTATGCCGGATTGGAATCGCGACACCAATGACTCAAAACAACTGCAGGCACCGCTGCAGAAAACCATTCGTTTCATTGTTGCCGATTCATTGTTCCAGTGCAGTAAAAGCTGGTATGAAAAAGACCAGGAAATGGTGTATGGAAAAGTCAGCCAGATGCCACAGTTTCCCGGCGGAGAAGATTCGCTTATTCAATTTATAAATCAGAATCTGCGCTGGCCTGCTACTGAGGCCGATTGCGAAGGCACCGTCTATATCACTTTTATTGTTCAACCCGACGGCAGCATTACGCATATTCAGATATTACGCAGTCTCTGCCCAAAATATAATGAAGAAGCCCTGCGTGTGGTGCAGATGTTCCCGGCTTGGGAACCTGGAAAATGCCACGACATTGCTGTCCCGGTCCGCATTACTCTTCCTGTCCGGTTTAGTTTTTGAGACTGATTTTTGAATCACTACTTCGCTTAGCGTAATCGCTTATAACGGAATTGTAAGAGGCTGTCTCAAAAAAGACTTCAGCAACAAAAACAACAACTTTCTCGAGCGAGCCGACCTTCCATAGTCAGTAATGCAATGAAATTCGCCGCGGCGAAATGGAAGAGTCGGTTGTGCCGGAAGCGTTGTTTTTGCCCGACTATTCCATGTTCATCATCACAGGCAGAAACACAATTAAGCTTGTTGAACTATGGAATGTCGTTGCGCTTAGCTTGTTTTGCAACAACCTCCACAGAAATACTTTTTCAGACAACGCCCAATAAAGAAACACATTAACAAAACCACCAGTGCTTCTACTTGTTTTCGCGCTGTTCGATTCGTATCTTTAAAGCTACTGTCGAAAACGCAAAAACAAGCAACCATGGAACTACACGATTGCATACAATTTGCCAACGAAAATCCGCTCTGCTTCCTGGCTACAGCCGAAGGTAAACAACCCAGGGTACGCGCCATGGAATTCTGGTACGCCGACGACACCGGTTTCTATTTTCAAACTTCCGGCATCAAGGAAATTCCCAGTCAATTGATGGGCAATCCAAAAATCGAAGTCTGTTTTATCCGCTATTACGACGGCCCCCTCACCATGATGCGCATTGCAGGCGAAGCAGAATTTATTGTTGATGCAGCGCTGAAAAACAAAGTGCTCGAAGATAAACCTGCGCTCCGCGCTTTTATTTCCCGTCCCGAAGCCCCGAAAATAGTTCTGTTCCGCATTGCCCACGGCGAAGCACATTTCTGGAACGAAGAAATAAACCTCAAACCTAAAGAGTTTATTGATTTTTGATAAAACACTATTTTTGCCGGAAATCTCCCCTCTTGAAAAAGATTATTCTGATTATTTTCGCTTTGCTGATTTTGTCGGGCTCGCAGACAATCGTAGCGCAGTCGCAAAGCGTGCTGTGGTACACACATCCCGCTGAATATTTCGAAGAAGCATTTCTGTTGGGCAACGGAACCCTGGGTGCGACCATTTACGGCGGTGTGAATCAGGAAAAAATTTTACTCAACGAAGCTACGCTGTGGTCCGGAGAACCGGTCGACAGCAGCGATCTGAATCCCGATGCATACAAATATATTCCGCTGATCCGCGAAGCACTGGCCAACGAAGACTACAAAAAAGCAGATTCCCTCAACCACTTCGTTCAGGGCGCCTACAGCGAATCGTACGCACCTGCAGGAACAGTGCTGATTGATTTCAATCATGCAGAAAATGTGGCAGCATACAAACGCCAACTCGACCTCAACACAGCCGTTTCAAAAACATTTTTTATATCGGACAACGTTGATTTTACCCGCGAATATTTTGTGTCTTATCCACAGAAAGTACTTGTAATCCGGCTTAAAGCCAGCGAAAAGAGAGCATTGAATTTTACGGTTCACTTCGAAAGTCTGCTGAAATATACAACGTCAGTTTCCGACAGTATGCTGCAGATCAGTGGCTATGCGCCTTATCATGCCGAACCATCGTATCGTGGCGACATCGCCGATGCAGTGCTGTTCGACGAAAGTCGTGGAACCCGCTTTGCATCTTATGTTTCAGTGATCATCAACGATGGTGAAAAAATCTTTACCGACAGCTCCATACATGTGCAAAACGCATCCGAAGCATTGATTCTGATATCACTTACCACAAGCTTCAACGGCTTCAATCAGAATCCTGCAAAAGGAGCTGAACAATGCATCAGTGCTGCAAAAGACTTCAACAGGCAGGCAGCCTCTAAAACATACAATGATCTGAAATCGGCTCACATCAACGATTATCAGCGTTTTTACAATCGCGTGAATCTGAATCTTGGCACAACTACCGCACCGGATCTGCCTACCAATGAGCGTTTGAAGCGATATTCAGAAGGCAACGAAGATAAAAATCTGGAAATTCTGTACTTCAATTTTGGCCGTTACCTGATGATTTCCGGATCGCGTACCGACGGTGTACCCATGAATCTGCAGGGCATCTGGAACCCTTACCTGCGGCCGCCCTGGAGTAGTAATTTCACCATGAACATCAACACACAGGAAAACTATTGGCTGGCTGAACCCGGCAACCTGAGCGAGATGCATGAGCCATTGCTGTACTTCATTTCCAAACTTGCAACAACAGGCTCCGTAACTGCCAAACAGTTTTACGGCTGCGAGGGCTGGACCGCCTGTCACAATTCCGACATCTGGGCCATGAGTCATCCGGTGGGCGACTTTGG
>Ga0209639_1001153_pt1 | contig 29247 bp, 23 predicted proteins | sample EPASupsiteHSE605_FD_187268 | JGI IMG/M metagenome (GOLD analysis project Ga0209639, IMG submission 187268) | Bioremediated contaminated groundwater from EPA Superfund site, New Mexico - Sample HSE6-05 (SPAdes) (version 2) | ecosystem: Environmental > Aquatic > Deep subsurface > Groundwater >... | reverse complement strand
GCTTTCAAACAAAATTGAAGCAATTGAACGAGCCTTGGTCTTATCAATTTTCCTTTGATTTTAAGTAAAGTACATTGTTTCTGAACTTCTATTGAAATAGTTGAGAACTTGCTCTCTGAATCTTTTGTTTTTTCTTAAGGTGTACTTTACTTTAAAGAAGCAGTTTACTTCAACACATATTGATTATTAAGTTTATTCTTTATGAAAAAGTGTTTTTTTGAACACTTCACAAAAAGCTGAAATTCATTCAATTAATAACGAACTGTTTTTGTAACTTGGGCCAATATTTTATTTAAGAATTGTGGATATCACCAGATGCTTTTTCAGACTTTCTCAGTAATGATCTACATTGTTTTAAACATCTATTATATGAGATTGTACTATATGCATGCAAATTACCAATTTGATCCCAATTTCCAGATATTTCTAAATTTCAATGGTGGTGACAGAACATGGAATAATTTAATGTTATTTGCTTGCCTTTCAACAGCAAATACTTCCAGACACGAGGTTTCCTATCGATACTGGGTCAATGAAGCGACAGATTTAGGTTATGAAGTGCTTTTTGTGGCAGATAAACCCAACCCCGTTCACAATATTAAGATTTTGCTTCCAAACAAAGAGCTATATAAGTATGCAAGGCAAGGAGTGTCTTTCGGCGATATTGATCGAGGCGTCAAAAGAATCACCTCAGCTGAATACTTTATTAGGAATACGACTGCTGGGTGGCTTTGGATTGCTTCTGATGATGTATATATTAAGAATGACCGAATTCCAAAAATGATCAAAGATTTAAACACTAAATACAACACCGAAAATGAAAACATTGTTCTTGGTGATTGTGTTGAATGCAATGAGTATCGTGCTTTCCTACAAGGAGGTATCGGATATATATTATCTCGAGCAGCTGCTAGGAAGTTTATTGAATATGGACCAACATGGATGAAGCTGATTAACTGGTGTGATGACAGAGATTTCAATCATTTCCTAAACTATATTGGTTTGCCAAGGTCAAAATCCGCAATGCCATGGGGTATCGGGCATGTATTCGTTCAAAAGTCCTATGAAAACTTTCCCAATGTATCTGATTGCAATCCTAACTATTATCAAGGAGGATGTGGAAGAGGTCTTTACAATGTTGCGGATTTGGTGGGAGTTCATTATTCTCAAGATAGTGTATCTGAACAATACGCCAATAGAGTATTTGAATGGGGCGACAAAAACCAGGATTTGTATTGGTACCCTGATGGTAAAGCTAATCCCTACCTGTGCAGATTAAAAAAATAATATATAACGCTGGTATATTTATCCCCGAGCAGAATTTTAATCCCCGAGTGTTTACAAATATTCAGAAATTTTTATATTAAAAAGAACATGATGTGCTTATTTTTGTGATGATTTATCTTATGCTCTTCTTTGAATAAGTTCAAAATTACCAATGGAATATCGGTACTCTTGAACCAGTTTTAACTTTTTCATAAGAGCTCTCAAAAATTGTGAATATAAAAAATGATGATTCCCGTCTAGCAAGCTTCTTTTTTTCAAGGCCATTTTAAAATCCGAAGAACTTTTTTTTGCTAAATAAAGGTATTAATCTTTCTCTAATACATTATATAACATGGTTGGTACATTTTTGAGTTGGAAACAGTGCAAAAAAACATGAATGAATCATCATAGTAAAGGTAACTTATCCCAATTTTGAGAGTCTTTTTTCACTTTTTGAGAGCTCTTATGAAAAAGTTAATACTCGTTCAAGAGTACCGGAATATCTTGTTCCTGATGGTTTATCACCAATTCAACTTCATATTTATTCATTAAAAACGAAACATTCTTATAGAGAAATCCTTAATCAGGTCAAAGAGCTTCAATTTTTGAAAATCTGGGGACATGTTTAATGAGGAGTGCCAAAGGAATGAGATGGGAACCAAATCAACAAGGGGGGAATGACACATATTTCAGTGATTTTGAAGAAAAAATCCTTGTTGAGACTATTATTCGCTGTGAAGAGGGGTTTCAACCTTAAGGGGTAATAGAAGTGGTTGATGAAGCCTATCAGATAAAAAAATCAAGGTTAGAGGATGGGAAAAGGTTTTTAATTGCAGTTAACTGTAAAGAACTTGCTTCAAAATTTCAAACAGAAGATATAGAGCCTCCTTCAAGATCATGGGTTTCCCATTTCAGCAAAAAATACGATCTAAAAGTAAGCAAAATTGGAAATATTAATGAGAAAAGGATATTGAATTGTACCAAGGAGAAAATTCAAAAATTTTATGAAGAGAATAGGAATATCATTACCCAGACTCCTCAAGAATTGATATTTGGAGCTGATGAATGTATGATTGATGGACATAAATCTCTAAAGGTCCTAACAAAACATGAAACAAAAGAGGGTCTAAATAAACTTGCTGAAAGTTTCCCTCATTTAACAGCGATGATTTCTCACTCAGCAAGTGGTGTGTCATTGCCACCTAACATTATTCTAGCAAATATGAAGAGAGCATCTCATGAAATACAAGATATCCTCAAGGGAAAATCATTATGGATTGTGTCAACCAAGTGTGGCTGGCAAACAAAACAGTCATTTTTTGTTTGGTGTGTTTTCTTTACCCATTGGTTGACAATGTATCGAATTTCTTTACCAGTTACCTTAATGAATAATCCAACATTATTAATGTTGACGGTCATACACCGAGACAATGCCCAAATCAATTGAAAATTTTAGAAAATGCATAATGTTAATCTCTTAATACTGCCATCTCACACATCCCATGTCCCTCAAATGTTTGATGTAATATTGGCATCTGCATTTATAGTAACTTATAAAGAGAAACTGGAACTCTTTAACGAAAGGAACCTTTTTGTCAAGGGGTCTCAAAAAAGGTTCCTTTCGTTTAAGAGTACCAAAATCCCAAATAACCATAGAGTACCCACACAGCATATCCGAGTCATGCGCAACGCAGGTGCCCATGAATCTTGGTGAGGAAGTATGCTGTTGACTCATCCAGCGTGGAGATCCATGAGGAGGTGTCCATGGATTGGTAGCAATAGACAACGCGGCGAGAGGTCACTACGAATTAAAACGAATCAAATAACCAGCCTCCTCCTCTGGTATTGAGTCCCTGACTACTTTCAATTAATATTATTTTGAATATTGCATTTTGATACATCACACTATTATCATGATATATAACTGCTTAATATGCATATATTCACAGTTACTTATATTGTTATAGCTTCAATACACACAGAGAAAAATTGAAAAAATTGCTTAATTAAACTTAAACGATTTTTTTAAAACAAAACACAGCTATGTTCATAAACTCATTTTTATGATGGAAGACCAAAGCCAAAACACTGTAGAAAAAGAAAGTAGACCAAATCAGGAATCAAACATAAATTTTGTTACCATGGATCCTATGCCTACCATAGATGATCCTAAACCTGAGGATCCAATGGGGATTTATTTGGAGGGATTGAATTTTCATTGGGATTCCCCAAGATTTGCTAAATTTTTAAATAAGATTGAAGTTAAGCATACTAATTGCATTAAGAAGAAGAGTGATTATGTTGGAATTATCTTCTTTGATAATCTTGAAGATAGGAAATCTGCTTATGAAAAGCTAGTTTGCGTAAGATTTGGTGAGAAAAAGCTGTTTGTAGTTCCCTTATTCAAGGATCGATCCCAATCAAAGAACATGTGTCGAAGAGTTAGGGCAAGAGCAATGAATGATCTCTCCAAGGCTGATATAAATGATAGGGTTACTAAATGGCACAGGATACCTTTAAATGAACAATATCAGTTGAAAAGCGAGAAATATACTACACTTATCAAGGATATAATCCCTCCAGGATCTCCAAATATGGAGATTATTCCAGTTCCAAATACTTCTTATTATCGAAACAAGGTTGAACTAACAATCGGAAGGAACCTTGAGGCCCAAGTTTGTGTAGGTTTTAATTTAGGAAGTAAAGAGGAAGATGTAATCGCTCCAATCGACACCTGCGTGAATGTTCCAAAGATAGCTCCTAAAATTGCTACAATATTCAAAGAGTTTGTAGAAACCAGTTCTGTTCCAATGTATGACAGAGTTATGAACAAGGGTGTTTGGAAGTTCATTGTAATTCGTACAACTGAAAATGGACAATCAATGCTTGTTGTGGCTACTTTTGGAAAGCTTCCTGATGAAGAAATCGCAAGGTTGAAGAATACATTTGAAAGCGTTGTTTCATCTCTATGGTATGTTGAAACTAAGAACTTTGAGTCATTTGGGAAGGATCCTGTGTTTTCTTTGTTGAGTGGCACACCTTCAATTACTGAAACCCTTAGGGGCCTGGAATTTGATATATCACCAATGTCTTTCTTCCAAACAAACACACCTGGAGCAGAATTGCTGTTCCAAAAGATCGAAGAAGTTGCCTCAGTGAATTCAAAAACAATCCTTGTTGATGTATGTTGTGGTACCGGTGTTATTGGACTTGCATTATCCAGACATGTCCATAAGCTTATTGGTCTTGATATTGAAGAATCTGCAATTTTGGATGCAAAGAAAAACGCAGAACGAAATGGAATCCAAAATGCCGAGTTCATTGCTGGAAGTGCCGAATCCGTTTTGCCAGGTATTTTGGAAAGGTACAACAGTACTGAATATAATGTTATTTGTATAGTCGATCCTCCAAGAGAAGGGCTTCATAAGAAAGCTTTAATGGCACTCAGAGATTGTGAATCCCTTAAAAGAGTAGTGTATGTTAGTTGCAACCCCGAGTCATTAGTTTCTGATGCCAAAAAGCATCTCTTCAATAACGATATGAGAAAATCTCCAATATTCCATCCTAAAGTATGGTTCGGTGTTGATATGTTCCCTCATACAGATAGAGTTGAGCTAGTTATGCTAATGGAGAGGTGAGGTCAAATAAATTCCGATGAATTCTTTTTTTTATGAAGGCTTTTGACTTGAATATCTATGATAATGGAACATTTAAGGTGTTTGATGATGAGGAGATGGTTTTCATGCTCAAAAAATCTTTAATCGGAAGACAAATTTTGTTTTGTTGTTTTTTTTATCAGGATAACCATTGTAATTCGAAAACACAATGTATTGACAGGAAAAATGAATTTGAAAATATTTTTATTGGTAGAATTTTAAAAGAATTTGGAATTAGTGTGAAAACTGTTTATGATTACCATAATGGAATTAGTGAAATTATGAGTGGAGAGTATTATTCTGTGTGGATAATTTGTGGAAATGGATCCGTTGAGTACAATGAGAGTTTTAATCATTCAATAATTGATTTTTGGAAAAATGGGGGGTCGCTAGTATGGCTTTCTCAAGGTGACCCATATTTTTATGAGCTTAATTGTTTTTTAGGAAGTGAAGAATATGCAAAATACGAGAAAATACGATTCAGGATCGTTGGTTGTGAAGCAAATAAAGAAATTCTTGAGAAAGGTGATCCAATGAAAGAAACTGGAGTATTCGATAATCGAGAATCAATAATAGACCATGGTATTAAAAGGAGGTCTATAGGTGCTGGTATATATAAATATTTTACAGGTTCAATGTTTTCTCATATTAGCCAACCAGACTTAATAAACCCTTTTATTCCTTTTGCCAAGACCAAGACAGGGGATATTGTTTCTCTATATTATCCAGGCTATTTTGTGGAAGGAAACGATTCTATCAATTTGAAATCTACAGGTGATATTCTTATAGACTGCGGGTATTCAAAGTTAATGGATGGAATATCTGAATTAGAGATTCCAAAGTATTTGTTAAATATGGTTCTTTTTTGTGCTAGACTTGAATATTCTAAGGAAACAAATTTCAATTGGATATCAAATGAGATGCCAATTCAACTCAGAAATCGAGTATTAGACACACTAAACATTGTTAGGCAAGGATTTGAGAGATTCCAGAATTCAATTGCATTTTGCTTTAATGGCGGCAAGGATTCTACAATATTGCTTGATATGATACTTAGGTGCTCTATAAAACTCAAATTTGATTTGAAAATATTCTTTATTGAGACAAATGATAATTTCCAAGAAATCGAAGATTTTATTGATGAATGTGAAAAGCACTGGAATATCAATGTTTTACGTATTAGAGCAGATTCTACGAAAAATGGACTGATCATTTTGAAAGAGCAGTTTGATATTAAAGCTGTAATCCTAGGAATACGCCAGTCAGATCAACCCAACTATCCAATGAGAGCTTTTGAGGAAACATCTGCTGGATGGCCTGAAGCAATGAGAATATTGCCAATATTAGATTGGAATTATCAAGATATTTGGAATTATATAGATTACATGAATGTTCCTTATTGTTATTTATACACACAAGGATTCACATCTATTGGATCAAGCAAAAACTCAATACCCAACCCAAGTTTGTTCGATCAACAAACTGGAGGATATAAGCACGCAAGACATTTAGTTAATTTTGCGGAAGAGAGATCTAGTAGATTAAGTAAATAGAAAAGATTATTTAAAAATATGAATGAGTTTAGTGTTTTTGAACAGATTGTTTTTTTATCCGACTATGGAAATAACAGGGATAATGATACAAAACAAAATATTTATGATACATTAGTTAATAATATTCAGTCTATTCATAGTTGTGAACAAATTATTGAATCCACAAGTGATAACCAAATTAGGTTCACGTGCTATCAAATTATATGTGACACAATTAAAAAAAATGGTTTTAGAATAGATATTTCTATCTTTTTATCCATGTCAGACAAGTTTTTTGATCACATCAGAAAATGCTATTCTGAGTATAGTATTGGTTCAGCTACATTCAACACATTTTGTCTTGCCTATTCTTTCTCATTACGATTTCTTTATGCTTTATCTGAAGATAGTTTAGATTTGTTTAGTGATAAATTCCTTCCTCTTTTGGAAACCCACCATCCATCATCCGAGTATTTGCTTTATATGATTCTCTCTACAATAGATTTAATGTCAAATGAGAAATTGGATTTTTATTATTCTGATCTCTTTTCAAACTCTTTTGTTATACCTTTGTTTTCTTATCTAGTTAAAGAACTGGTACAATCAATTCCCGAAAACCAAAGAATAAGCATAATTCTTGCCGATTTGAGGCTGTTAGCATCTTCTCTAATATTTTTTTCTTTCAAGTTTGAATCAGAAAAGGTCGACGAAATTGATTCTCTCTCGATCAACCTACCCCAGGGGCTTATTGGGCTTTTTAATATCCCTCAATTTATACATGTTTTGTTTGTCATATATAACTATTACTTAGATTCTGATATTCACAAGTATATCTGGATTAATATTTTACATATACTCTCTATTAATAACAACTGTTTTTTAAATCATGAACAAATCAATAGAATGATGGTTTCTTTTGAATCCGAATTATTTGACTTTTTTGAAGATGGAATAGCATATGAAGAAGAAAATTTATATTTAATAATGTCATGTCTTAGGAAATTTGCTTCAAGACTTAATGATATGATGGTGAACCATATGACTAATCCATTAATGTTTTTTGATCTGATATTTATTTTTTCTGGCAAATTAATTAACATTGAAATTCTACTACATATGCCAGATGTAGTGTATAATAGTCTCATGTTTTGGGAAAAATTACGGTTGTGTTTAAATAAATCTGAAATCTCTGTCAATATAACGAGTATGGGAGTTGCTTTGCTTTTAAAATATGTATCAGTGCTTATCGATGGAGTTTTCCAACACCCTAATGAGACTGAACACATAATTTATAATACCATTGATACACTACCACAATATATAACAATAATCGGGTGTTTATCACTATACTCTTTCTATGATGTTTCCATTCAAATAGTTGGTATGTTTTCTAATAATAGTTCGAGTATACTGGCTTCTTGTCTTGTTTCAATGTTAAGAGCATCATCTGGGATTAGTTTTAGAACCGAAGAAATTTTTAAAGCCGAATTATTATTATTTAAGACTCTAATAAATTATGTGAGTTCAAATAATGTTGATTATAGCCCTGAGTCTGAAAAATCAATATTAATAATTATAATGAATATTCTCTTTACGACTTTTGGAGATAGAACTTCAAATTGTATTAATTGTTTGTCAATTAAAGATGATAGTCAGATTTACCTTACTTTCGATGAATATGCATCATTGTTATCTAGACGTTTGTACTATGATTTGTTTAACTTTTATGACAGACCAGATCTGATTTCTTTGGTTTCCATTGTGATATCGAAAATATACATACACTCAAAATCTATATGGAAGATTTTTGCTTCATTTGATTCATTTTCCAATATCTTGCTTCCATTTTCTTTCCAAACCAAACCAATAGGGATTGTATTTAATAATTTGAAATTTTTGAACAAAATATTTTCCATTGGATATGAACAAATGTGGTTTAAGGATTATAATAGTTTAATCCCATCAATTTTGATATCATATTCTGATGAAATAAATAATATGAATATTGGAAACCTTGCAGAGACTAATCTATTATTAACTGGATTATCATCTCTTTTTGGTTCAGCAAACATGAATGAGCAATATCAACGGCTATTTTATTGGTTTTATCCAGACCACCTTGAAAAAGTCTTACAAATGAGCAGTTTTATATACCAAAACCCCCAATCAATTCCTTTTTTTTTTCGATTCTTATCTTCATTATGTGTTTCATCAGGAAGAAGAATAATATTTACATCTACATCAGGAGAAGGCATTGTTTTGTTTTCTAAAACATCCAAGGTTTTAATTGAATATTTCGAATGCATTTATAAATATGTAAACAAAGAGAATCTTTCGGATAATGTGAATCATATTGGAAAGTCATTTATCCTCACTGAATATTTGCTCAAATCAAATTATACAATGTTTAATGCTTTTAATTTATACAAATCAACTATCTTGATAGAATTTATAAGTAGTATTATTAATACAATTTATTCAATTACAATGGAGCAAATAATCTTATATCCAAAATTGTGGACAAGAATGATGAAGCTTTTATCAACATTATGCTCCAAACATCATTCATTATTAAACCAAGAGAGTATTTCAATCGTAATTGAATCAATTTTTATGTCTTTGAATTCAAATACATCTGCTGTATTTGATTATATCCCAGATATTATTCACAATTTTTCCAAGATTTTAATAGAAATGGACCATAGTATTATTAAAAAATTGAATTCATCACTATGGCAATCATTAATGTTGAATAGAAGTGCATTGAATAACTCAATTGTAGGATCAATTTCTCAATTAATTCTATATCACAATTCTCTATATTTTGATCTGATAGACTCAATCCAAAATAGCCTCTCAGAAGATACAATTAATGATCTTCGAGCGTTTTCTTTTGAGAAATCGAATATAAGGATTATTGGACAAAAGATCGAACAAATACGATCTTTATTATCAAGGCATCCAAATATCATTAGAATAGACTAGTTTTATTTGGTCTTGAGCTTCTTTTTATATATTTCTCTATTTGATCTATTTGATGCGAGTACGCCAAGGTCATTTGCAATAGCAAGTTGGCAAATAATCGCTCTTTCTTCAGCGGATTTATTATTCAAAGTATTGGGGTTGATTGATGGAAGAAAGTGAACTTCTGCGATCCCAAAAGGTACACATGAACATCTCCAAATGAATTCAAATATACCTCCAACAGTCCAACTATACCCTATCTTTCCAAACCCAAGTAGAGTTCGATACCGTATCGAAACAGGTTGGAATCTATAGTTAGAAATAAAAGCACTTGTATGGAATTTGAACATATATGTTCCTTTACAAGTTTTTCCCTCAGGTGCAATTCCAACAGGTAAACTATTATTATCCCGAATTGCTTCATCAACACATTTTGATGACCCATTCTTTATGGTCCGATCAATAAAAATTGTTGATATTGCCCTCATTAGGCTATTAACAAGTGGAATTCGGCTCATTTCTATCATTGAAACAATTCGAAATTGTTTGCATAAGAAAACAACAGGACCATCAAACAGGGTAACATGATTGAATGCAAAAACACGGGTATTATTTTCAATTTCTCCTGTTTTTCTGATATATATGAGTCCGAAACAGAACAGAATCCCTCGAAGATATGTGGAAGCGACAAAAACACCCCATTTTTTGATATATTCACTCCCAGGGAAAAATAAGATTGGCAATTCCAAAATAATAAATAGAATGGTCATTAAAAAAAGGATAAATAATCTGAGCCAGCCAAAACAAACAATGAACATTATTATTTGAATCACCCTGTCGACTATTGATGATTTGATCGGAGTAATTCCATCAATGAAATCTGAATTATCAATGCTTTTTAACTCAGTCTGAAAATGGAGATCAGGGTTCTCTGGAGGAAAACTTGAGATCATTTATTGCTTTATCACAATTTCTTGATCGCACCATAAATTGTGAAGAAAGAAGATGAACCACCTCAGAATTCACTCAAATTCTCAATAATACGTCATATGTTTCCAAAACAGATAATCATAAAAGCTTTATTTGAACAAAACAGAGCTATTCGGCTTCTTGTACTAGAATCTTATAAACGCTCTCAACACCAGCATTTTCGATAAGAAAATCAAGAATTGTCCGAATTTCTTTATCATTATCATCGCCATTCCATGGTGGTATCTGAATTGCATTATAAGGCTGAAGCATGAAAGATATGCTAGAATCATCAATAATGATGATTCTAGACAATTCTCTGTTCAATTTAGAAAGATCTTTGACCAAACACCCACCAATAGTGATACATGATTCTTTGTATAAAACATGCTGAATACAATGATTTGGGTCGATTTCTTTCACAATCTGATCAACATAATGTTTTGGTGCTGATGAAAAAATGACAATCTCATATAGATGTCCGAGTTCTGTTATTAATTCTTTGACATTGGGCCTCAATGATACAAAAAATGGGATTGAGTCTTTGCCACCCGAATCAATGGCAAGAGACTGGTTTGCTTGAGGAAATACAGTTGTGTGAATCAAAGTTTCGTCCAAATCGAGCACTATAGTTATCTTTCCTTTGTAAAAGCCTTCTTGAGGAGGAAGAAGCTTATCTGTTTTAGATTTTCTCTGTGTGTTAGTACTAAAAGTTGCAGCAAAACTGCTGCATAAATTCATACCGAGTACTCTGACGTATTTCCCTGTTGCTTTTCAACTTTGCTTGATGAAAAACAGCAGGATGAAGATTTAACTTCATAAACTTGCATAAACTCAGATTTTTGATAAAAAGAATCAACACTAAAAATATCTTGTGTGTTTTCGCATTTTACAGCCCCTACAGAAAGTTGAGATTGAGATTCCCCGATTTTCGGAATATCTCCAGATATCGCTTTAAAAATTGAGCTTTCAAAAGATTGTATATTTTTAGGATCAAGAGAATGCCTTTTCACAAGGGGATTTTGCTTCTTAGGAGAACCATTCGAAGATTCGGCATTGATTTTAACTGTCTTTGTTTCCATTCGGTCTTTTTGAACTAGTCTGTCTAATAGTAAAAGTAGGATGTCAGTCACCAGCACGGAAATCAACATATTAATACAGCGATATCTGCAAGAATTTGGCTATAATCATTCTGCCTTTTCTTTTGGATCAGAAACCAAGATATCACAGAATCAACTTTCCAAGCGTCCTCTGCCTTCAGGTTCTTTGGTGAATCTGATTCAAAGGGGGGTTTTGTTTTCCCAAATTGAAATGGCTTCAGAGAAAGTTGTTGCATCAGATGAGGATATTTTTGGGAGGCAATTACATGTATTGAGGGCAAAAAGGCAACAATGTGCGGATTTTGTTAAAGAAATTTCTACAAATACTCGTAAGATCAAAGTTTTTAAATCTCCAGATCAACAAGATAATGGGCATATAATTTTGTCTGATCAATCATCTCTGATTCTTTATGGGCACATCTCTCCTGTTATATGCATTGCTTGGTCACCACAAGAGAATTTTTTAGCAACCGGATCTTGTGATGGAACTGTTGTCATTTGGGAGATGAAAAACCATGATTCTGGAGAATGCGAAGTTTTCGATAATCCTTCTGTATACCTCCCAGACCAAAGTCTTGAAAAAATGTGTGATATTACGTGTATTTCTTGGAATCAAACAGGGAATATGCTTGCGGTTGGAAATCATAATGGATTAGTGTCAATTATTGTCGATAACCAGGTTATTACAATTACGTCACTACAATCACCTGTTGTTTCTATGTCATTTAACAACAACGATTTGTTAATATGCGGCTCATTGAAAGGCAATATTGTGATAGCCACAAAGGATAGTATTATTCGAAGCTTTAAATCATTCGGAGGTGATGTTATTGATATTGCTTGGATCAGCGACAAAAGTGCCGTTTATGCATCAGGATCAATGGTATATTCTATTGATGCTGATTCTGATGAACAGAAATCTCTATTTCAAACTCAAAATAGTATCACTCAAATGTGTTTGGATATCAGCCAAGAAACAATTGCAGTCATCGAAAATACAGGATCTGTAACTCTCTTTTCATTGAATGGAAACAAGAGAGTCGAACCGATATCACACAAACCCATATTATGTATCACATGGTCATCAATTCCCCAATCATATGCTGTTGGAATCTCTGATGGAAAAATTGCTCTGTGTATTTTATCAGAGCTAACACCCATTATTATTGACGAGCATTTCAAAGCGCCATTTCTTATAGTTTTTGATCCTTTAGGAAGATATTTTGCATCAGCTGGATTTGATGGTGTAGTCATCATATATTCCATATCTCAAAACAGTGTGATTACATCATATATTTCCAATATTCCAATTCTTGATATGAGTTGGTCACCTGATGGACGGATTTTGTGTTTAGCCCTTGAAAGTGGGGCAGTTTCATTGATTGACTTTGAACTTTTATGCTAAAAAAAGAGTAGACTTTTTAGAACACTGCTTATTTTAAGAAATCATCTGTATCTTCATCTATTTCATCAAAAGAACCTGTTGGACCGATTTTTCCAACAAATTTAACTTTAGAATTACAAGATATTGAGAAAACTGGCTTCATTTCAGGGGTAATTATCAAATCGATTGTGTGAAAATTTTCATTTAATTCAAATCTACACAATTCTTCCTTAAGTCTGACATATTTATCATCATTGTAATCAGTATATTCCACAAAAACAACGACATCCTCGTTATCATAAGATTCCTCCAAAGAAACACTGTTTATTATTAGATCTATTTCATCCGGAAATAAAGCTTCAATAGGATCATTTAATTGTACTATAAACTCAATTGGACTCACCAGATTTGTGTCCGAAACAGACATGGTCCAAAATTTAACTCGACCTCAAGTTCTTGAAAACCATTTTTCCTTCCATGTTTTATCATTATATGCAGTTCAAGTGTTTGGTGATTGATGCTGATGGATGTGTGATAAACAACCATGAAATGAATTCAATAGCACACACGAGGGTAACAGGCCGAGTTCCTCCAGGGGAATTGCGTAGCAAAGTAATTGGGAAAGGAGTTGTTGAGGCTTGGACAATAATTAAGGACTATTACGGATTAAATGAAACTGTTGAAGAATTATTAGAAAAAAGGAAGAAAATTTTATCAGAACTGCTGCCTAAATGCCCTTTGGTTGAAGGCATTGTTGAAATTGTTGATTGGTGCAATAATCAGCAAATTCCTGTTATTATGACTTCAAGTAGCAGCTACATACATTTAGAACAAAAACTTGTGGGCCACAGATATATATTTCCTAAGTTCAACCATATTATTTGTTTGGAAGATGATGAACCGTCAAAACCCAATCCAGCTCTATTCCTAAAGGCCATATCAAAATACCCAAGTTTCTCTCCTCATGATTTCTTGATTATTGAAGATTCAGATTTAGGAGAACAAGCAGCTCTGAGTTTGGGTTGTCAGATCAAGAAAATTAGCCCAAAGCAAAGTAGTATTCTTGATTTAATACACTAAATCACTCATATGATGATATTTTTTCGACGAACTCAATAAAAATTCGATCCAAAAGATCTTCTTTCTCGCCCATTATCTTCTCAAATGTGAATGATGATCTTTGAGCCTTTTCAAAGTTGTATTTTATCATTATTCCGATCTTATAAGGATTTCTTCGATACGCTTTAACAGAAAATTCATCAATTGACTGAATTGAGTCTTCAGATTTGTTGAAAAACAAATCTACAATTGTCCAAAACTCCCTTTTAGGAACAGATGTAGATGAAGAAAGAATTTTAGTGATTGGAGCCCTTCTTCTTATTGAAACAGACTTAATAGCAGTCAGTTGAACTAGGGGTTCATTGGTATTGATCGAACTAAAGAGATTATTGGACTTTATTTCTTTCAAGAAAGGCCTTAAATTAGGATCCGGAGATAAGAGCTTAATAAGAACCAAATGAATAGGATCATCACAAATAATATCATTAGGAAACACAGGACTTGGCAGCTTACCTTCAAGAAGAAAATGAAGAAAAACTCCACATGCCCATGAATCAGCCTTCATTGCATTATATGCGCGATGATTTCCAATCTCTGGAGCTTGGTATTCTTTTGCTCCATACTCTTTAGTGATTGATACGTCATCATATACATACTCTGCGTTAGTAAAACCTCCTAATCTAAAAAATCCATCAACTATAAATACATTTTCTACTCGAATATCCAAATGAGCTATCATATTTGAATGCAAATATTCAATTGCCTCCAATAATCTTGCAAAAATCGGAATCGCAATATATTGAGGAAGAGGATAGCATCCTTGATAGTATGATAACAAACTAGAAGACTCAGATTCTACAATATTGGAGATATTTTGAAAATCTACACTAGAATCAAACAAAACCTGAATTAAATGATGAGAAATTGAACCTAAGACTTCATATTCGCTGCAAAAATTATAAAACATATTAGATTTATACAAATCGCTTCGGATATATGTATGTTGAGAGTGATTATCTTTCATCAAAATGTACTATATCATATGTTCTGCTCTATGCTTATATATTTCTAGTTGTCTAACAATACTTTCAAGGACTGTTTTAGTGCTATTCGATGCCTTTGTTGCTTTTTTTGGTAAGTTCGACAATTCTAAATGAACCTCATTTTGGAGTTTTGTAATTTCACTAATGATAATTAAAGCTTCTTGTGTAAAATTAATTGTTTCCTCTTCTTCTTCATAAAAGAGTTCTTCTTCTTCCAATTCAATTTCTTCTTCTTCAAAATTGGTATCAGAATGGGGAACTGAAAATACATGTTTTATGGTATCATTAAATTCTCTTGCAAGTTTAAGTATCATTTGCTGATTCTGTTTAACATTTTCATCCCCTTTATTCATAATATTGAAGACGTTTAATGATTTATTATTTTTTGAATTCTTTCTATTGATAGGGCGAATCTCTTCTTTTGTTCTTCAGCACTATTCTGAAGAAATTCTGGATACTTCATTGAATCTGTTCGGTTTTGCAAAGATGTTAGCATTGAATGGATAGCCTGAGAATGGTTGGTAGTTGTTCCTGTGGCTCTGGCAGAGAGAGCAATTGATCCAATAACGAAAATTCCAACATCTTTTGTACAGTCGATCTTTTGGAATCCTGATAAACAAAACTCAGCAAAAACTTCCCATCCATCTTCTTTTGGAAGACTTGCAAAGTCAGAATCTCCACAAATTCCGAGAATTATCTTTAACAAAACTTGAATTACAGAAGAAAATTGGCGAATTATACGGTTAATATCAGGATATAGCAAAGCTCTCACACTCTCACATTTAACAAATAATGGCATAGTTGATTCATCAACCATATTGTACATTTCCTCTAAATTACTAGACTCCAATATTCTATTTGAAGTATATGTTGCTGTTGCCTTGGGATCTTCAAACAAATCCAACCAAGCACTAATTATATAGCAAAAGTACCTGATTACATGGTTTTCGATTTCTTTTGTTACCTTAGCAGCATCTTCAATAACCAAATAATGCTGATTCTGATCTGCTAATTTATACATTTGGTGTGTGCCAGTTCTTGATTTAAAGGCAAAGCTCTCTGTTGATTTGCAAGCAGCTTCAAGACTGATCAGGTCTCCAAATCTATAAAAATCGTAAAGATATGTGCATCCTAAAGAAAGGTATTGAATACCTTCAAGTTTAAGTTTGAGTCTCATCGAATCTTGATATGATGTTGCACCTATAATCCCAGAAAGCCTAAGCAGCATGAATCTCGCATCTGAACTTGATAAATGTTTCTCACACATTTGCATTGCTTCAAATAAATGAGATATATCACAAGATTCAGAATACATTTTCATCAATAATTGAGATTTCATAGCGGCAGATCTTCCATCCGTAATATCACCGATAAATTCATCTGAGAGATATTGATGAATAGCTTGATCATTAATCAAATGAATGTTGCTTTTATCAAATCTATACAAATATCTCTGAAGATCCCCAAACAAAAAGCCATATCCATTATACTTCTTAATATAGTCAAGCAATAGTTGGTTAATATCTGCACCTCTCTTAGCGAAAAACTCGATTTGTGCAAGTTTTGGTCCCCTCTTTTTCCCATCATCTAGCTCTGATATTAATGTTTCTATAGAAGGGTAATAATCAATAGCTAACCTCCATTCATCTATTGAATCTGAATTAATTTCCCTAAGGAATCTCGCAGATAATTGTCCGAGTTCCTCAAATCGATTGAGATTCTTCAGAGCATCCATTTCGAGGCGTATTTGAATCAGTGGATCATATGATAGAGATGAAAATATTATCTCGCTCTTAACAAATGTCAAAGCATCTTCTAACTTCCCTATATTGATCAGTGATGCAAATTTCATATATATTGTATCATAATTCCAGATTGACGCTTTATCCAGAAAGTTTATAGTGAATGAATAAAATGGTGCTGGCTTTGGTTCATGTTTTGCCCTGAAATATGAGCAGGCGCCACATAATAATAATGATTTTTCATTGTTAGCTAATCTAAGGAGCTGCATCGAAATCTCTTGAGCTGCTTGATACATTTCTCTAGAAAGATAGAGAAAGAGCATTTGAGTCATGATTTCCGGACTTTTCTTGATTTTTTCATTTATATGCTTCAGCAACAAGATACTATCTAAATCCAAACCAAGTGTTTGTGCTACAAAACTGACTTGAGAAATAAATGTTGAATCATTATACCCGGTTGAATCAATTTTTTTCAAAATATATATGGCCTCATCAACTCGATTTTTTCCCTGTGATATTATAACTTTGGCTAATTCCTGATAAGGGGGGCAACCTGGTGGAATTTTCATTTTCAGCATCTCTTGAAGAGTTTTTTCGGCTTTTTTATAATTCTTATCTGATACAAAGCTTTGAATGTCGTTGTACTTCCGAAGAATCGGCTTAATTTGGGTCTCATTAATTGCGGACATATCCCTGCCTTGTGATGTAAAATAAAGTGACCACAGTTTACAAAATTTTACTTATACTTTCTAAACAATATTGGTTCACTCAATTCCTCATCAATGAATGGGCCACTCATGACAAGAATAACTGACAATGTATTTGGGATGCTGATTCCTGGGTGTAGTTTCGGCGTTACAAGAAAGTATTGGGAGTAATTTCCCATTTTCATTGCAATTTCCATTGCTTTCGAAAAAGTGGATAACTCATTTTCTTCGTCCATTCCCTGGTTGATTTCGTCGATTACTCGGAATGGAAACGTGGTACAACTCTGCAATGCCAGCAAATATAGAAGTGTTGATACACTTCTTTCTCCTCCACTCTGTCGAAATGCAGATAAAACCACAGGTGATGCCTCTTTCGCAAATGCTACAAATAACTCGAGATAATACTCTTCAAATTCCCCGGATTTCGTAGAAGATAGTTTTACAAAACCTTCATAACCACATTCTTTCATCATAGTTGAAAACTCATTGGATATTTTCAAAATATATTTCTCGATATTTATAATCCATCCATCAATATGAGTGCGATACTCATTGATCAAATTGCTTATTCCAACATTTAACTCATCAATTTCGGATTGGGATTTCAATTTAACACTAATGGCTTTTTCATATTTTGCTATAATATTTGAATCAATTGATTGAATCGAAGAAATTTTCCCAGATGTTGCTGTATAAAGAGAATTCAAATAGTTTATGTCATCTGGCAAAGAGTCATACATAGATAAATCTGATCCTTGAAAACTGGACCGTGAGTTTCCATTTTTTGAAATCTTTTTAAGTTCATGATATCTTGTTGCCATTATGCTATTCCTCTCTAAAAATACCTGAGTCTCTTTTCTCAACTCATCCAATTTCGATTTTGTAAGATTCTTCTGATCATTCTGTCTTGATTCAATATAAGAAAAAGTATCAAGTTGAATAGTCTCTTTGAAGAATTTGGATAATATTTGATAGTAATCCTTAACAAGAGAAGCTTTTTTTTCAATGAATTTCTTGATATTTCCTTGATGAGCATATGGATAAAGTGACTCATTATCTAACTCAACTTTCAAATTCTCTATCTGTTCTAAATACTTGGATATATGATTATTTTTGTTGTTCTCTTCCATGAGTTTATTATTACATTCTTCAATATTATTATTAAGAATTGTAATTTCTTGAATAAATTCGGTTGATTTGGTTTGAATATCTTCTCTTTGTTTTTGAAGAATACTCAATTTATTATGATACTTTGAAATCTTCTTTTCTATGATTTCAAGGTTTTCAGAGGCTACATTGGACCATAATCTAGATTCTCGAATGGAATAAGAGGTAAAAGTTACATTTTCTGAATATCTTGATCTATGAACTTTATAACAATTAGACAGATAAAAGAACTTGTTCACTGATTTTTGTGGTAATATATTATTCATAAGTTGCTCAAAAGTGGTGTTTTGAAATTTGGAAAATATTGGAATTGTGTCTAGTTTAAAAAATGAATTCAAAAACCCCTTAACAATTGGATTAGCAATAAACATATCGGATGCATATAAAGAGATCCCATAATATTCGAGATTTGGTCGTACTATACTTTTAAAAGCTTGAGTATTACTAGCTTTTAAAATTGAGATCTTAGTATATCCCCTTGTTTGGATGAATGTTTCTAAAATATTAAAATCATCGCAGTTTTGAACAAGAAATGAAAACAACAAATCTCTATCAATGAGTGATTCAATATATCTACAATTATCAATATTATCAAATGACATTTCAGCACAAATTGGGCCATAAATGGAACAACAAAACTTTGATCCATTATCTTGGATATAATTGAAAACATCACAAATATCTTTCCTCCTGTAAAAAGTCCCGATAGTATTAACAACTTGTATCTTTTGATTTTTAACATTATTCAAACACTTCTGGGCATTATTCAATTTCGATCTAAGACCAGATATATGTTCACTAATCTCGGAAATTTGAGGTTGTGTATTTTGGTCAGAAAGTTTCAATAATCTAAGACTCTCTTTGTACTGAATAGTTTTTTCTTTAAGAAGATCAAGATCAATACTTGATATTTTAGCTTTTTGAATCAGTTTAATCCTTCCCTCTAATGATAATATTTGTTCTTTCAATAATCTTGCCCTGTTTTCACAATTTTTAAGTCTTTCCATTGTTGTTTTCAGTTTTTCATTTATTACAAAAACTTTATGAATTATAGTTTTGATTTCTTTTTGAAAAGTAATTATATGGATTTGAGATGATTCAACAAGGGCTTTTGTTTGAATAATTTGACTCTCACACATAGAAAGCTCTTGCTCTGTACTAGAAATTTTTTGATTTAAATCATTATATAAAACTTTTTCTTGTTTCAATCCTTTCTTTATCATTTCTAACTCGTATTCTTCTTTGATATGATCCAGATCACAAATTTTTGCTTTAATAACTTCAAGTTGCCTTTTTTCTTGCTCTAATTGATTCAATCTATTAATGCTGATTTGCATTGTGTTAATCTCTTGACCGGCGGTGTGAATAATTTTTTCCAAATCTTCTTTCCTTTTGGTGTAGTTCATAATTTGTGTTTTGATAGCCATAAACTCTAGCATTTTTGAGTGTTCAATAGGAGAAATTGACCTAAGAGTTTCTGATAGAAGTTGAGATGGAGATAGGATCGCAAATTCTTTCACCCTCTCTTGTGGTAAAAACATGCAGAGATTGTCAATGCTAATTGAATATTCTTGCATTAGTTCAATTAATTGATCTAATTTCAAGTCTTTCCATTTGTGCTTACTCTGTGATATCATCCATTTGATGGTATTGTTCTTGTAAATAGTACACCAAATTTCAATGTTTGTTTTGTCACTCAGGAGTATTTTAATGTAAGCCTGATCTTTTCCATGTTTTATATATGAAGAATATTTTGATCCCCTGATTATACACTCAGGGTTTGTACCAAGGCATATACCAATAGCAGCCACAATAGATGACTTACCGCTTCCATTGGTACCCAATATCAAATTCGGTCCAGGACCAGGATAAATTATTATTTTATCAAATGCAACAAAATCTTTAAGCTTAATCCTTTTTATTGAGCCTTTTGCAAATCTGGAATCATCATATTGTGGGGGATCAAATAATGGTTTGTTTTTATTTCGAAAAAACTCTTGAGAAAACGGAGAAACTCTAGATTTTTGACTCATCGCATTTTATTTTTATTGACGTAATTTGGGTAACAACCAGTTCTTCACTGATAAATAAACTAAAACTATTAGTATCACCAATAGCCAATTGGATTTTCGGATCTCTTTTCTCATTGAGAGTTTGATTGAATCCATCTTTTGATCCAAGTTATCATTCATTGTTATAAGCCCTTTTAGTAGCTGGTCTGTGTTCGAATACTGATCAAGAGACTTTGAAACTTCTTGTTTCAAATCATTTGCTATACTTTTGGTTTTCTTCAAGTCTTGGTTTATAAGATTAACATTCTTACTGATAGTACCGATGCAATTTGCTCCAGTATTTGTTAATTCAAGTATTTGTTTTCGAATACTGGAAATATTACTAATAGGAGAAGGAAGTTGTGCTATAGCTCTTGAAACACCTGTAGCAAATCTTTTTGATGTTTCGTCCAGCTTTGAGCCTTCAATGGCGCCATATTTTGGGTGGCTATCAATATTTGGAGATTTAAGGTCTATTCCATATAACTTGAAATCAGTAAATGGATCAACTTTCTTTCGTAATAGGCTATTTAGTATTAATTGGACCGTTCGGTTATTGCATGGTCCTTCAGGAATACCATTATCATTTTGGAGCTTATTTACCGCAGCCAATGTTGATATAAACACATCTTCATTTGAGAGGATTTCGTATCCAAATTTAGTTAAAGATAATTTCACAAACTTAAACAAGGATCTAATCTGTTTAACTGATGACGGTGTAATGGGTCTCTCACCAGTGAGCACTGGATTAAAGCTATCATTATTAAACTTATTAAAAGGCTCATTTAATAAGCCAAAGCAAAAATAGTCCTGATCTGGGATTTCTTTTTTATCTAAATAGCCAAAAAAGCACATAATAGATACTAATTCTCTGAATAAATATGGAAGAGTAACTTTTGATAATGAATCGCTCTGATAAAGCTCCTGAACATGATTTTTAAAGCTATCTAAAGCAAAATCTTCACTAAAATAGCGATTTGAAACGTTGGGAATAATATCTATATGGTAGTAGGCAGCAATTGTTTGATATCTCAGAAAATGCGATCCCCATTTGCCATCTCCAATGAAATAATAAATTTTTGGACCGAATTTTCTCAGATATGTCTCAAGGTGAAGATGAATTAAAATACCCTCATTTGTTGGCGTTTCAAGCATTCCAAACTCGCTAAAATTTGGGATTTTACCAGAAACAGTGAATTTATAGAAATATGTACTATTCGAACTTGATGAGATCGCTGCAGCAAAAAATGGACTTGGATTATCCAAATTATCGACGAAACAACAAAAGGAGTACCCATTTTTCAAAATAGGATCGCTATTTACTAATGAAGTTGCTCCAAAAAAAGAAAATGGGTTCAGCTGTGGTATCTCGGGGTAAAGATACTCTTTATTCATAAAATGAATGAGATCACAAGGAAAAGATGCCTCGAATTGATGGGAAAATTACTGAACTCTGAGCTTTTTTATTGCATAAGAAACAAAAGAAATCTGAAACAATATTCAAAAACCAAGACTTCCATAATTGATAATTTTCTCGATTTGGATTCTATACAGAAAAACTTAGAAAGCGGACTATATTTATGTAAAGAAGACTGGATTAAAGATTTAAAGTCTATTTGCACAACTTTATCAAGAGTTTATGTGGAAAAAAGCTTTTATTCTTCTGTTGGTCAGGAACTCGAACTATTTCTTTTGAAGTATCTTCCCCGAATTCCAAATGATGAATCAGAAGATACTGCTCTTCAAATCATAAGAAGCTCAAAAAAACTTCATTTTATTTCTAATAACCCTCCTTCAGATCTTTTTCATACGAAATAACCAATTAATCATGAAAAAAGCTCCAACGATACAAAATGATTAACCCAGCTTTGTTGATCAAATTGTCCTCAATAATATAAAGCCATTTCTATCTTCTTTTTTACATATTCACCTGAAAAACTATTTTTATCAGAAATTCAACTTCTGATATGTCACTAATTAATTGAATCTTGATGAATTCTTTGAATTTTTCTTCTAATTTAACTGACAAATAAATAAATAGTGAAGTTCGCATTAAATGGAAAATTCTTTGTGTGACTGGTTATTTTTTCAATTCTAGATAATCGGATTTCTTTCAAAAATTGTATACAAATTGGTTATGAAGTGAGTTCATTTTTATTCTTGAATGAGTTCAGGTATAATCGAAGCTACTTATTCAGGTGCTTGGACATTTCATAATGCAGCTTCTTCCATTGGTTGGTTTGATGTTTGTTATGGTAATGGGAACTTTGTAGCGATAGGGATGAATGGAACCAACTGTGATCAAGTCATGACAAGCCCAGATGGTAAAAAATGGACTATGACAAAATCTGTTCAGAATAATGCCTGGAGTGCGATATGTTTTGGTAATAATGAGTTTCTTTCAGTTGCTTTTAACGCCACTTCGAACCATGTTATGAGAAGCAAAAATGGTGTGTTATGGACTGGTGTTACTGGAATCAATGGTGATTTTCAAGACGTTTGTTATGGAGCAAATGGTTACGTTGCAGTTGCAGATGGAGCCTCACCCAAAATTGCATTCAGTGCAAATGGAACAACATGGACAACAGTTAATACCGATTCGAAACCATGGATAAGAGTTGTATACGGTAATGGAAAGTACGTAGCTGTATCAGTTGATGGTTTTGTTTATAGCAGTACAAATGGTCAATCATGGTCTCAGACAGCTTCAGGATTGCTTTCTCCATCATCAATTGGATATGGTAATGGAATTTTTGTTGTTGGGCAGAATGGTAGTAGCTCCAGTGTTTTTACAAGCACAGATGCATCAACTTGGACATCAAGATCGACTGGCAGTTACAATGGAGCCAATGAAATATGTTATGGAAATGGTTATTTCACTTTATTAGCAGGAGGGAAGGTTTACAAAAGTACAGACTCGATCAATTGGTCTATATGCTATAACAATATCTCGATTCCATTTGAAGGATTGTGTTTTGGTGTTGATAGGTTTGTTGCTGTTGTTTCAGTTGGTGAAGGTCCCAGAGTTATGGTTTCAGAGTGTAGTGTTTCGATTCAAGGCTCTTTGTGCATAAGAAATCCTTCTGTAACCACAGATGAAATACCTGCTGGGCAATATTTTGATGTAATTCCATGTCCAGCAGGAAATTGGAGAGATGTTTGCTATGGTAATGGTCAATTTGTTGCCGTCATTGATAGTGGAACTAGCTATCGCGCTATGCGAAGTATAGATGGAAAGAATTGGATAACAAATCCAGTAATGTTTGAGGGCAGATCAATATGCTATAGTCCAGAACTTAATAGGTACGTTGTTGGATGCAGTGGATATCCTAATATGTATTATAGCAATGATGGTATTATATTTACTGCTTGTCCTGGAAATACTTATCCTGGTGAAATTTGGAAAAAAATTGTTTGGGGAAATGGGCTTTTTGTTGCCATTACCAACACTTTTTATACTAATCAACCCATATTGACCAGTCCAGATGGAATTAATTGGACAATAAGAACAATGCCACAACCAGATTATCTGAGAAACATTTGCTATGGTAATGGTATGTATATAATATCTTGCTATTCTTCTGATAGACCTTTCAGAAACAGTTATAATGGTATTGATTGGTTTGTTCCACCTGACTTAGGTATATATTTAATAGGTCCAGGCCCAATGTGCTATGCTAAGAATATGTTTGTTGCTCTTATGGAAGATCACTCTACCCAAACAATGTATAGTTACGATGGTATTAATTGGAATTTTAATACAACTGGCATATTAGGTAATTTTCAGGCCAAGTCTCTTTGTTATGGAGAGGATCCCATCACTAAAAAATCGGTATTTGTATCTGTTGGAGTTTTGCAAAATAATAATTATCCTTATTGCACCTATTCTATCAGCGAAGATGGCATAAATTGGGAGACCCGTAAGTTGATACAAGGTGTTTGGTGGTCAGTATGCTATGGTAATCGAATGTTTGTTGCTCTTTGTGAAAATTCAAATGTGATTGCTATTAGTGAAATAGAAAAAAATCACTTTAATAAATTGAGAGCTGGTAGATATGGGACTTTAATTCCACCTGTTAAAAGTTATGACTACCCATTTGTTCCAATTGTTAATATTGATGGGGTTATGGAAATTGGGAGATACCTTGATTTTCATTTGCCAGATGATAGCACTTCAGATTTTAATGGAAGAGTTTATTTGGGAACAAAAGTTAGTCAGACTGTAGTTCACAATACTCTTTGTGTTGATGAAAACATGAAGAATATTAGTGATCAAATAACTCCTGGAATTCCTGTATATTTCACAGGCGAAACTGCATTTTTTGACAACAAAACGAAAACATTTGTTAATAATGATGAAAAGAAAATGGAGTCTGATGATCCTACTAAAACGATCAACTGTGTTCCAATAGTTACCTCGGAAAGAGTTGGTGTTTATGCTGGTATTGTGACTACATCTTTCAAACCTGGAATTTGTGATTCACATTCTGGTTCTCTGGTTACTGCTCATGTAATTAATGAACCAACCATTGATTTTGCCACACATGGTGACTTTTTAGTTACTCGATCATACTTTAAAGAAGGTAAAGTTGGTGACACTCTTCTCTGTGACGGATCTGTACTTGATGATGATGTGGTTATTACAAATAAGATCCGTAAAAGTATTGTTGGAGAGATATCAGCCGTCTACAAACAATGGTATGCAGTTTTTAAGGAATAAACAACAATAATCCATTATACATATCCTTTTTCTAACTCATTGAAGATAATATGCATGGCTTATAATAATTGATGATAATCAATTTGTTTTAAACATAAATACAAAATAGCCTTCTAGTAAATGAGTTTAAAAAATGGAGATTTGATAACAAATAGATATTGAAATACAAATAAAATCTAACTTTCTGGTTGAAATAATCTTATTTTTCATTAATATTTTCATATGAGCTAATTTGAAATAGTCTAGTGTTGAATAAAACTTTGAATGCTAATAGGATGAATAATGATTACAAGTTTTTTTCCAACTCAAATAACAATCAGTATGCTTGATCAGCCAATAAACTGTTCTCATTATGATATTCAGTTCTTTTCCCTCAAAATAAAATTAATTAGAAATAACTGTGTTTCGTTAGACATTTCCAAATGTCTTCCCGATTCATTAAGAAATTTGAACAAAAATACCAATGGATATATTTGATACATTATTATTGATGCCTTTTCCCTATTGTTGACTAGATATTCATGATTTTTTCGATATGCAATGTATTTGATTATGATTAACTATAAATGATGAGTTTAATGCCTCAAACTCGGGCTATTTCATCTCTAAAATTTTTAATGAACGAGGAAGAAATTGTCGAAAAGTTAAGTGTGATTTCTTATCCTATTGAGGACAATGGTTGGATTAAACGAACCCAAAATGGATTACCTAGCTATAGAATACTCCGAAAAAGTCTTGCTGCCAAGAATTCCAAAACAACAGTATTAATGGACAAAGTTGACTGTGTGAATAGCATTGGAAGTTCCCCAATGCAATCTGATGGTGTTTTAGAAGAGAAAACGAACGATTATTTGTTTTCTCAGATCCTGAGAATGGCAAAATCTCAAAGAAGGATTATTTCCGAGATCAAAGCCACAACTCCTGCATTAATTGACCAAATAGAGGGAATTGTGAAACAAAAAGAGTCTTCCGTTGTCAAAAAGCAAATAGCTCTAAAGAAATAACTGTATTACTTTATTAGAAAACAGGTGACAGGCTTCCATCTAAAGCAGCTGTGGAAAATCCGCTAGGACAATTTGAACTTTGTTGGCTCTTACCTTTCATCATTAATGGGAGGGGCTTGAGTTTCAAAGTCTGATATGGCTGGGGAATAGAATCTTTAATTAATAATGTGGATTTTGCTGTAACTTTGGGAAGTTTCAAAGTAGATGTGGGTGTTTTAGCATTGTGGAATGATGAATTTAGAATCCTTCTTTGATTATCCAATGAAGAAATTCGATTCACTAATGGCTCAATATTAGATTCTATTTTTCTCTTATACAAAAACAAATGAGATTCGCTTTGCTTTTGGAATTCATTGATTTGTTTTTGGAATTTCTTTTCAATTCTTTCTTTCTCTGTTAAATAATCACGAGCCATTTTCCTCATTGCTTCATTTTTCTCTGCTTCCTCAATTTTTTGTGCCTCATTAGCATAGCTTTTCGCATCAATAAACATGTGTGCTTGTAAACATAATCTTGATTGATTTCGAATATCCATGAGCTTTTTTGATGGCTTTTGATAATGCTTTAACTTTTTCGGAGAAGAATATTGTTCTTTAAGCTTCTGCAACTCCTCTTCCTTTTTGATCTCTATTTCTTTCAATGCTAATTCATTAGTTATCTGGTATCTTATGGTTTCGTTCTTAATGTTATCATTTTCTTTATCAAGCCTTTTAGTTACCTTTTGGACAATATTATCGATTGCACTTGATTGATCAACAATGGGATCTTCCTGAAATTCATTATTCTCTGTTTCTGTTTTGGTAATATAATTATGAAGATACTCACTCTCTGCAATAAACCCTTTTTTTATGCAATGCTTTAATAATTTTTTAAGCTTTTGCATTGTTTGATTAAAAACTTTGATATTGTATCCAATGATGCTCTGGCCTCTAATAGAACTCCTGAGAACATGATCAGAGTCGAGATTATACATTTTGTGCGCAATGTGATATAATTCTGGATGCTTTTGCAGAGATTCCTGATCATCGTCGCTATCAACACGATTGTCTTCAAGTATTTTCTGGATCCCCAAATGGAGCTCCGAGGGCAATCCATCTGAGGAATCTCCTTCTGCCTGTGGGTTTGATTCTGGCATATCTTCAAGCGAAATCTTAATTGTAGAACTGAAAATGGTACCTGTGCCTTCAATGTGATCAAGCCTACTCAATGGTCTCGCCCTTATCATATCTTTGATTGGAATTGGTGTTGATTCAGAATTATTCTTTTGTTCATTGGGATCATAGCCTATTTCTTTCCATCTTTGTTCATTATGGAAATTATTAACATGAATATCTTTCATGCTGGCTGACTGAACATAATTCCCTCCTTTCGGAATTGGAGTTCCTTGTAAATTTATAAATGAACTTTGTCTATAGTTCATTCCGATATGATCATTTGCGTTTTTTTCGGACAAAACAATCACTGGATCGTCATCACAGTATTCATCAATTGTTTCAGCAAAATTAACCGAACTACCTTTCGGAATAGGTGTCCCTCGAAGATTACTGAATGATGGCTGCCGAATGGATAATGTTATGGGGATATCTTCCTCTTCTTCTGTATCGTATTCTTGGTGATCTTGGTACATTATAACGGAAAAACAAAAACATCTTTACAACAAAAACAAGGAACTAATCAGACGATCTGGGTCCTGATTGCCTATGTTTAATGGAGATTGATCCTTAAATGAGAATTTATACAATACTTCATTCTCAATCTTGTTGTTATCTTTTTGTGTGAAATCCATAATATCATCAAGAGAACAGTTCAAATATGTATTACCGGTCTTTGCTACACATCCTTTTATAATGGAACAAGCATGTTCCAATTTATTAGGTTTTGATTTTGGAACTATTATCTCCACAACATCACTGTCATCTTCAGAAGCGAAACCTAGGTTTGATTGTGAATACTTATTCTTAGTTGGATCGCCTGGGGGAGAATTGACCTCATTGAGTTTTTCATCCTGAATTTTTGGTATTTCATTTTCATATCTATTAAATGCTGTTTTGATATCTGGTGTCTTTTCAATCAGCCTAATTCTAAGATCATCACAAGTCTTGGATGGGTCCTTCTTTCTATTAGGGTTCTGCCTTTTGGAAGACTCTGATATATAAAACTGCTTTGGTTCAATAAAATGTGACGAATTAAGAAGCGCATCCAACCAGTGAATAGAAACAATGTGTGTAGATGCTCTATTTAGCTTGGTTGATTCACTTACTATAAAAACTGGATTTTTCGACACTGTTCCTCCCATCTGTTTAACCTTTTTAGAATAGTCTTTAATTGTTTTATCGCTACAGCCATCAAAACCAATGGATTTTCCTTGAAGAAATAAATTTATCATGATATCTTTATGATCTTTCATAAAAAAAGGGTTAATTTTTCTTTCAGTCATCTGCGAAAAGCATAAAGGAGTGATTGTAAAACATGTTCGCTTCAAAATGAAGAATATTTCATTTATTGGGGCAATTCTTAAAACAACTTCTTTTGAAAACCTATTTACGATCTCATAATCATTGTAATGGAGTTCTAGAACTCTTTTAATCTCATTAACTGAACCATTCGACAATATAGGTGATAAAAAAACCTTGTTCATTTTAATTATAAACGGACACATTTCTTTATTGAATGAGAACTATTCAGGTTTATTAAACACTCAGGAATCATTTTTGGCAAGATGCTCCACTCTCAAGATGGTAAATTCAAACTCATCCAAAAATTTTGCTGCTCAATCTTCATCAGGAATGGCTATTGTTCCTTCAGAATCATCAGCAACAATTTCATATATGAATGTTGATTCATGCATAAAGAATGAGAATAATTTTGCTATTCTTACATTAT
>Ga0209639_1001151_pt1 | contig 29275 bp, 30 predicted proteins | sample EPASupsiteHSE605_FD_187268 | JGI IMG/M metagenome (GOLD analysis project Ga0209639, IMG submission 187268) | Bioremediated contaminated groundwater from EPA Superfund site, New Mexico - Sample HSE6-05 (SPAdes) (version 2) | ecosystem: Environmental > Aquatic > Deep subsurface > Groundwater >... | reverse complement strand
ATTGAAAAGTGCTCTGGGCTCTTATCAATATTACTTAGCAAATATATTTTTTCTATAATCTTCTTATCGTCTTCTACTCTACCCGCAACTAAACCGCATGCTTCATTAGGCAGTTCGTTCATACAATAGGCCAATATATCATCATAATGAAATTTGTTTAAAACAATCATCTTATCACCATTCATTCTTAAAGTCGCATACTGCTTGTTCATAATCCTGAAGATAGTTAATACTAGGACTTTCACCGCAAACCTGGCAGGTTTTACGCTGAGGAATTTTTATTTTTCTAAAATCCATTTTTAATGCATCATAAGTTAGTAAATATCCATTCAAAAGATCACCAGTACCCAGGATGTATTTAATAGCTTCGGTTGCCTGGATAGTCCCGATAATTCCGCCCATAACACCTAGAACACCGGCCTGCCTGCAGGTGGGAACAGCATCCGGCGGCGGCGGATTTTTAAAAATGCATCTATAGCAAGGCCCTTTCCCGGGAATATAAGTCATGGTTTGACCCTGAAATCTAATTATTCCAGCATGTGAAAAGGGTTTGGCAGATAATACACATGTATCATTAATGAGAAACTTGGCAGGAAAATTGTCAGTTCCATCTATGATAAAGTCATAATCCTGGTCTTTAATTATGTCCATAATGTTGTTGGAGCCTACCCATTCCTTATAAACAACTACCTTCACATCTGGATTCATATCATTAATTGTTTCCTGACCTGAAAGTACCTTGGGCTTACCTAGATCCCTGGTTGAATGAATAATCTGCCGCTGCAGATTAGATAAATCAACTGCATCAAAGTCAACTAAGCCTATAGTGCCTATACCTGCCGCCGCAAGATACATAGCAGCAGGTGCTCCCAGCCCCCCGGTACCTATAACCAGAACTTTTGAATTCAAAAGCTTGGCCTGTCCTTTACCTCCCACTTCCTTCAGAATGATATGTCTTGAATACCTTTCCAGTTGTTGATTTGATAAACTCAATTTTTTCCACCACCCATAAAATAGAGAAACTCAATTTCGTCACCTTCATTAATGTCTCTAATAGAAAATTCTTCACGTTCTACAAATTCGTCATTGATTTGTACCGTAACGTATTCAGGCATTTCAACCTTTAGTAAAATAAGTAGTTCTTCAACTGTAACCGGACTCTCCAAAACAACCTCTTCACCATTAGTACTGATTCTCATAGAATCTCCCCCAATAATAATTTAATGATTTATTTTTCCTATCAGTTTACTGGGTTATAACTTGTCTTTTAACCCTCCACTAAATTTAAGATTAAGGTGGAGGGCCTGATGATTCAGTATTTGCTTTTTTGAACAATACGGGTTAACGTAATTAAACTAATATCCTAGTAAACTAATGTATTTAGTATGTTATTTATTTTAGGCTAGTGGTTAAATTTAGTCAATACACTTGTTTAAATAAATATTAATATATTTGACTTATACTGTATTTACATTTATAACATGAAAGGCAGCTGTTACACTGCCTTTCTTCATCCCTGGACCTCACCCAGCCACCTCAAGACAACCCGAGGTTTGAAGGTTACATACGCATTCCCATTCTTACGGTAAAAGCGAGAAAGTTTACCAGGCCAAAAATAAAAATGATAATAAAATAAGGCATAGATACGGACCAAGCTTTACTTGCACCATAGTTACTCCTGGCAATCCTATAGGCAGTGTAAAGGGAACCGAATGTCCCGGCTATTACTAAAAAGTATTGCATAATCTGGATCGTTGGGTCTGAAACTAATGCCATTGGCCCCTCCATGTGCATCCCAAACAAACCCATCAAAGTAAAGTATATTGCCTTCCCTTCCGCTAGAATGTGGAATAAGTTATGTGCCAACATACCAGCTAGATCAAGTGGAATAACCGCATAACCAAACTTGGCAAAGGCATTGGCTAGCGTCTCACCGGTAACGCGTTTCGAAAAAGCTGTAGCTGTAAAAATCAGTATTACTGGAGCAATCATGGCTATAATAAATAGGATGGTAAAGGCTACATTAACATTACTAATACCTAATAATTGTTCAACCCACTCGAGAAAGGACGAGTAGATGTCCAGCATCGTAATATTCTGTACAAACACAATACCCACTAGTACAATCGCTAAGAAAGATTCCTCAAAATGTGCTCTGGTCTGAGACCAAAATTCACTGGTAGGTATGCGAGGGCTAATTCTTATAGAATCATGAGGACAGGTCTTGATGCAATCTGCACATAGATTACAACTTGCGCTGGTTTCCATTGCCATAGGAAGTTCAAACATCGGGCAGCCGGGTGCTTTATCATTTCCCCTATAACAATCTTTGGTTTTACAGGTTTGGCAAATATCTTTATTAGCTCGCAGTTCCAGCATACCGGAACGTGAGTAGTTGCTGGATACACCACCGAGAAAGCAGATGTAGCGGCACCAGGTACGGCGTTCGAAAAACATACCCGTTATCATAACGCCAGCGAACATTAATACTAAGACGACCCCGGTCCCACGTGGAGATTCCACTATACCCCAGATGTGGTCAGACCAGGTTATGAAAATAAAGACAATATCGACGGTCCAGAGACCGTATTTACGAATAAAGTTAGGAACCTTGAGGTTAGCCCCAAATAGCTTTTGCGAAATGTCGCTAATCCATGAAAACGGGCAAACTGAACACCAAAACCTACCAAATAAAAAAAAGAGTACTGGTAGTAATGGGAACCAAATAATCCAGGTTGCGGCAGTAGCAAAATTTTCACTAGGAGCTAAAGGCCCTGCTAAAGCTTCTACCATAACTACCGCAAAAACAATCAGAGCCATCCATTGGAAAATTCCAGGGTATAAACGACTTTTCATAAAACTTTTAACCAAAGAATAATTAAGGAAATTTATGGGAGTTTTTTTGGAAGACATTATAATACTCCTCCATTTTCAGCGTATTTCTTTTTCTTTATTATTCCTGCTACTATAGCAGCGATGACCACTAGACCTGCTACAATACTGAGAAAAGCATAATTTGGTCCAGATTCACTCACACTAACTGGAAAATTGATGGTGCTTTCACCCAAAGACGAAGTAATGGTAATCGCTTGCTCCCAATTTCCAGGATGCTTGAACCTCACTTCGGCCATATAAGTGCCGGGTTCCATATTCATCTTAGACTGTTCATGCATAACCGTCTCGATATATTCATCCATATCAGCATCGTTATCCATGCCACTCATAGCACTGCTAGTGCTGCTACTTTGCTCCATTGTTGCCTTGTTTGTGATATTAGCACCAATAACCGGTTGGCCATCAGCCTCATTTTTGACTATTATTGTGATTGTTGCTGATTCATTAGCAACAATTTTTATCGGTTGAGTTTCCAAAGTCACGTGATAAAGGCCTTCTTCTTGCTCTTGCTTTACATCTTCGTGTCCACCTGATGCTAAGATATTCGCAGTAAAGGAGAAAGTAAAGATCAATAGAGCAAGGTTTAAAAGGATTATTTTGGGTTTTCGATGGTTCATTAAACACACTCCTCAATTAATAACTCGTTGATAAGCAAAAGATCGCCTATAATTTGCTTGCATGCCTTAATTAGAGGATTTCCTATGGGTATTTTAATGTTCTATAATAGGCAATAACCTTCATTCGCTGTTCCCCCCTCAAACTATATCAAGTATTTCCATAGGTTTAATTGTATTTAAAAGTTATGAAGATCTTATGAAGGCTGAACAACCTGATCGTAAAATTAAAAATACAGCTGTTCGCTGTATATCTTGTCAATTTCAAATTACTATCAAAACCAAGGTGGTAACTTCAGGTAAAGAATGCGTAGCTCAACCAGCACCCGAAGCAATAGAAAGGTAAATACCACTGTGGAGTCTTCTTTAAAATCAGACGGTTGCCCTAAAACCAGAACAACCGTCATGGGTATCCTTATATAACCGCAAAGAAATTCGTCTAAGCAATCTGTTCGGGCAAATATACTGTGAATTCTGTTCCTTCATTAATAACACTTATCACGCTCATCTCGCCACCATGGGCATCAACTATAGCTTTTACAATTGCAAGCCCGACACCTGAGCCGCCAGTTTCCCGGGTTCTAGATTTATCAGCCCGATAAAACCGTTCAAAGATATGAGGCAGGTCTTCAGGTGTTATACCAATACCAGTATCCTTGACTTTTAAGACTACCTTATCTTCATTCCAACCCACCACTATCTTTACTGTCTCTCCAACCGGACTATACTTAAGTGCATTTGATAACAGGTTTACTATCACCTGGCTAATCTTATCACGATCAGCAAAGACCGGACTGTATTCTCCCTGTAAATCAAGGACAATGTTCTTATCAACAAAATTGGTTTCAAAATTCTTAATAAGATTCTGAATCAATTCATATAAATCGAAGACTTCTTTATGGAGAACAAGATTTTCACTCTCATATTTAGCGAGCTTTTCTAAATCTCCTACCATTCTATTAATCCTCATGATTTCTTCATGGCAACTTGTTAGTCTTGAGGTATCCGGCTCCCATACACCATCAATCATGGCTTCCATATGACTCTGTAAAGTAGCCAGGGGGGTTCTGAGTTCATGAGCCACGTCAGCTGACAGACGCCTCCTCAATTTCTCTTGTTTATTTAAGTCTTCTGCCAGATCATTAACAGTGGCGGTAAGCTCATCTATTTCAATAGTGTTGGATATACCAGTTATCCGGTTGTCATAATGCCCTAAACCTATTTCCCTGGCTGCCTCGACTGCTTTAGAAATAGGCGTACTTAGACGTTTAGCAGTTAAAGCCCCGGCTATTAAAGCGAAAAGTAGAGATAACACGCCAACCGTAACTAACATTTTATTTAAAGTATTTATAAATGCCAAATCATTATCATTCAAATAATAAGGTCCATAATATCCTATATTAACATTACCTATCGTTTCAGAATTCTGCTTTAATGGATAGCTATTTACTACATAGCTGCCTTGAAAATTAGGATAACGACTGGCCATATTTTTAGACATATGGTCAATCATCTGAATGCAAAGCCCATTGTTATGGACAGTGGCATCCCAAACCGTATTACCCTCTTTATCCGTTACCTTAAGGATTAAGCCCTGCTCAAGGACATTTACACCTATATTCTCGACTGCCGTTCTCCAGTTGTTCCCTTTCTCGTTATATTGCTGGCTAATCATGTTTACAATTTCATTATTTTTGGCTTCCTGCTGTTTTATTATATATTCCCTAAATTGTTTTTCTAAAAAGACATTTGTTAACAAGCTTATTAATGCTACTAAAAAAAGCGCTACGCAGGCATAGGAGATTGATAACTTGGTTCTTAGTTTATACTTCATATCACTCACCGCCAAATCTATAGCCGACCCCGTGCACAGTTAGTATATATCTTGGGTTTCTGGAATCTGTCTCTATTTTCTGCCTTAGATTTTTTATATGGGTATCAATAATCCGGTCATATCCTTCAAAGTCTTCTCCAATCACCATGCGGATAAGTTCTTCCCTGGTAAATACCTTTTGGGGATATTTCAGCAAAGTCATAAGCATTTTGAATTCGTTAGGGGTCAAATTCACCAATACTCCATCCTTTTTGACCTCATGGCTTTCATAGTCAACCACTAAATCATTTTCACAAAAGGACATTACGCTTGCTAATGGCCTGACGTCTTCCTCCGTTCTTCTCAGCAGAGCTGTAACTCTGGCCACCAGCTGCCTGGGGCTGAACGGTTTGGTAATATAATCATCAGCTCCTATATCCAAACCGGTCAAAATATCCTGTTCTTCAATTTTCGCTGTAAGCATGATGATGGGTACACGTGACCTTTTTCGCAGCCAGCTGCATATTTCCTCCCCGCTAAGGTCAGGGAGCATGAGATCTAATATAACCAAAGACGGATGAATCTGTTCAAATAGAGTCAAAGCCTGTTCACCATTAAAAGCCGTATAAATGTCATAGCCATTATTCTCAAGATAAGATCGAATTACCTCAACAATCTTGGTCTCATCATCAACTATCATTATTTTTTTCGAGCTATTTTTAGACATATTACCCTCCCGGAAAATTGAAGTCGTTTATGACATAGGGTGAGCCTAACTAACAGCAAGCTCACCCTATGATTATTTATCTATCTGGACAGGGGGACGGTTCTGGGAAGCAGGGGGACGTTATTTCTGCTTCCCCCATCCCCCTGTCTGCCCAGCGTATTGATATGATTATTACACTACTTTATAGCCCGCGTCATCTATAGTGTCTTTTATTGAGTCAAGATTTACCTTTTCAGAGTCATATACCACAGTTACTTTTTTGCTTGCCAAATCTACATCTACCTTGTTTACACCGCTTAATGCTCCAACTGAGTTTTTTACTGAATTAACGCAGTGCATGCAGGACATTCCCTCTACATTTAATATTTTGGTTTCATTAGCCATTATAGTTACCTCCTTTAATTGAATTTTTATGATTGAAGGGTTACCCCGTCAGTCCTTTTTGGAAAGTTGCCATCCGTCTGCCTCTATTGATGCCGCTGTCTTATTTGGATCAAAGCGCTTAAGGCTCAAAGAATTAGTTACTACTGATACTGAACTAAAGGCCATGGCCCCGCCGGCGATAATAGGATTCAACATCCCCAGAGCGGCAAAAGGGATACCAATTATATTATAAATAAAAGCCCAGAAAAGGTTTTGCTTGATCTTTCTAATAGTCTGACGCGACAACCTGATAGAAGCAGGTATAGTTCTTAAATCGCCCCTCATCAAGGTGATATCCGCTGCCTCCATAGCTACGTCGGTACCAGTACCCATAGCCATTCCAATGTCGGCAGTAGCCAGAGCAGGTGCATCATTGATACCATCTCCCACCATTGCTACTGTTTTACCAAGAGATTTAAGCTTTTCAACTTCCTCTGCTTTATTTTCCGGCAGGACCTCGGCCAATACATTACTGATACCAACCTGGTCGGCGATAGCCTTAGCTGTTCGCTGATTGTCTCCGGTTATCATATAAACCTCAATGCCCATTCTTTGCAGGTCAGCAATAGCTTCCAAGGAGTTCTCCTTTAGCGTATCTGCAACTGCCAAAATGGACTCCAGTTTATCATTCACAGCCATGATCATAGCTGTCTTGCCCTGATCCTCAAGCTTGGCTATATCTGCCTCAATTGGATCAATAGCAATGCCTCTTCCCGTCATCAATTTTCTGGTCCCCAAATATATCTGCTGAGAATCTATAACTGCTTTGACTCCCCTACCAGGAATAGCTTCAAAACTATCGGGGTCGTTAAGCTGCCCATAGACTTGTTTACCTTTTTCAAAAATAGCCACCCCCAGAGGATGTTCCGAGCTTTTCTCTGCTCGAGCAGCCAGTCGCAAAATGGTACTTTCCTCCATTTGACCTAGACTGATTACATCGGTCACCTCTGGCTGTCCTTTAGTAATGGTACCCGTCTTGTCAAGAACTACAGCATTTACTTTATAGGCCATTTCCAGATGTTCTCCACCCTTAATCAATATACCGTTTTCAGCCCCTTTACCTGTCCCCACCATGATCGCGGTTGGAGTAGCCAAACCAAGTGCGCACGGGCAGGCAATGACCAGCACCGCGACCGCACTAATCAAAGCTTTGTTTACGCCAGCTCCATTTAAATACCAGCCTAAAAAAGTGACAACAGCTATGACTAAAACCACAGGTACGAAGACGCCGGCAACCTGATCGGCAATCTTTTGAATGGGTGCTTTTGAACCTTGTGCCTCTTCCACCATCTTGATAATTTGAGCCAATGCTGTGTCCTTTCCCACCCGGGTTGCTTCCAACTTGAATACCCCAAATTTGTTGATGGTAGCTCCAAACACAAGATCGCCGGCTTTTTTATCCGTTGGTAAACTCTCACCGGTCAGCATGGACTCATCCAACGAAGAATTACCTTCTATAATTTTTCCATCCACTGGGACCTTTTCACCAGGCCTCACTACTACAACGTTTCCCAGCTGAACTTCCTCTATTGGTATATCTTCTTCTCGGCCATCCCTGATGACCCGGGCTGTCTTGGCTTGAAGTTCCGCTAATTTTTTTATTGCTTCCGAAGTTTTTCCTTTAGCTACAGCTTCCAAATACTTACCCAACAGGATTAGAGTAATAATTATAGCTGCAGCCTCGAAATACAGGCTTTTCATCATGCCTTGGGGAACAACCTCGAAAAAAACGTTATAGAGACTATAAAAATATGCTGCTGTTGTTCCCATAACAATCAGCACGTCCATATTGGCACTTCCTGATCTGAGCGCATAATACGCGTTTTTGTAAAACCTCGCCCCGATTATAAACTGAACCGGTGTTGTAATTGCCAACTGAAAATATTGGTTATGCAGCAGTTCAAGAGCCGGAGAATGGATTTTAAAGAGACTTATGATCATAGCAGCAACAAGCGGAAAACTTAGTACTGCTGAAGCAATAAGCGAAATCCGCATAATCCTGATTTCTTTTTCTTTTTGTTCCTTCTCTTGGTCCCGGCTTATATCTTCAATCTTTTCAGCACCGTACCCCAGGTTTTCAATAACACCTATTAAATCCCCCACTTTCACCTGATCTGAATCAAAGGAAATACTAGCTTTTTCGGTGCTCAAGTTTACATTTGCAAATTTAACTCCTTCTATAGAGTTTAGTTTTTTTTCAATTCGAGCGGAGCAGGCCGCACATGACATACCGGATAGTTTGAGGTTCGCCTGGCCAGCATCAGCCTTCTCCCTTATAACGTCATAACCTAATTTTTTTATTAATTCATCAAACTGCTGAGATTGAACCATACTATCGTCAAAGTCAACCGTTGCCCTTTCCATAGCAAAATTAACATTGGCCGAATTTACCCCTTCAATCTTGTTCAAGCCTTTTTCTATTCTAGCAGCACATGCTGCACAACTCATACCCGATACTTTAATTGACTCTCTATTTATCATGGTGCTCCCCTCTTTTACTACTGGATTTGCAAGGTATTCTCGCAATAGTGGTGTGAAACTTAAGTTTATTATACCAAGAACCAGTTTTTATAAACCAAAAGGACTAGTTTAAATGGTATGTTTAATCCCTGCCCAAAGGAAGAAACTTCTTTAGAGCAGGGAGATTATATTACTTATTAGCTTGATGCCCGCCGCAGCATCCGCCTCGTCCGGAACTTCCAGGATTATTTTCTTGATCGTTTCCGTTGGAATGGTTATGACCATGGCTGTGTCCTGACATCATAAACAGCATCATAAGCGGACATATAAGGCCTGCCAACAGCGATAACCAATTGAACCCCGATGATAGAGGAACTGTACTGCCTGCAGCTCCAGAATTACCGAAATACTGTAAAGCCAGCAGGGCACCCATTACTACAACTAGAGTCCAGGGAAGCCAGTTAGTTTTTCTTACTTTCTCCTGGGCATTTTTTGAATAGTTATTATCATTATTTCGGAACATCATTTCAACCACCTTCCATAAATCTATAACCGCATTTTAGCTGCGCGGTGTGTAGATTGTATGAAGATCTTTTCAATATCAAATTTTTTTGGGACATAATATTGAAATCTAAGCTTTAGACGAATCAGGGAATAAATTTCACTTTAAAAATTTGACTTAATTCAACCATTAACTTGAGTTTGACAAGATTCATAATATATGGGAAATTAATCTAATAGAAAACCGCCATACAAAAGGAGTACATAAGATGCTGATTCGACATCTCAAAAATTACCAGTGGGAGAACGTTCCTGTTCTAGCCTATAAAGAAGAAGGAAATCACTTTAAAAGCATTACCCGGCAAGTATTATGTGAAGGTCTGGCAGACGTTCCCTGTCAGCTGCGCTATTTTGAATTAGCTCCAGAAGGCCATTCTACCCTGGAGCATCATCAACATGCTCACCTGGTAATTATATATCGAGGTTCAGGGGAAGTTCTTCTAGGTGAAAAGATTTACTCTGTACAGGAAAAGGATGTTGTAACCATACCGGCCCATACCTGGCATCAATTTCGGGCAACTAAAGGCACCACCTTCGGTTTTCTCTGCATGGTAAACGTTGAGCGTGATAACCCTGTTCTCCCGTCTGAAGATGATTTGAAAATGCTTCGTCAGGACCCTGACATAGCCCTATTTATAAGGAGTTGAGCTAAGATAGAGCGATTCGTTGCGGGATGTGGATCAGGTATTCCATCCCTTATAGACCTTAATTCATCGTTGACTCCAGAACAACGAAAGCTTTATCAAAATCCGGAGATTATCCGGCGTACTCTGACTAACTCTAAAACTATTGCCATAGTTGGATTGTCAAAGGAACTGGAAAAAGCAAGTAACGATGTTGCCGCCTATATGCGCTCTGCAGGCTATAAGATTATACCGGTAAACCCTGGTGCAGATAGCATAATGGGTGAACGTTGTTATCCAGACCTTCTAAGTATTCCCGAACATATTGATTTGGTTGACATTTTCAGACCATCTGCAGATTGCTTAAGTATAATCAAAGAAGCAATCACCTGCCATGCATCCGCAGTATGGCTCCAGCTTAAAATAATAAACCTGGAAGCAGCTGACCTGGCCTACGATGCAGGATTACTTACTGTCATGGATCTTTGTCTAAAAACGGAGCATAAACGATATAACCGGGGTTTACATCAAGATGGTATTAATACTGAAATAATCTCTTCTAATGAGTAAATAAACAATGTGAAGATTGATTAATCGTTGTTTGGGGAGGCATTGATTATGGAAAGATTCTCAATTGTGTACCGAATAGCTGCGTCAGAGAATGATGCTTATGCAAGAGCTCAGGACATTTGTCTGGAGCAAACAGTAGAATTTCCGGCAGAATTAGTACCGCCGGGATTTATTCAGGATCACCTGGTTGGACAAATTACTGATTTCGTTCCAGATGGAGAAGATTACATAGCTACCATAAGTTTTGCCATTGAAACAACCGCAAATGAGCTTACCCAGCTTTTAAATGTGATATTTGGCAACATTAGTATTAAGCCGGGACTTCGATTAGAAGAGATTAAACTTCCCGACTCCTTATTAAAGCTTTTCAAGGGGCCCAGGTTTGGAAAGGCAGGGCTGCGGGACCTGTTAAATGTATCGCAAAGGCCTTTGCTTTTTACCGCCTTAAAGCCCATGGGACTGAGCAGTGAAAACCTGGCTGAATTAGCTTATCAGTTTGCCTTGGGCGGAATAGATATTATTAAGGATGACCATGGCCTCACAAATCAAAGCTTTGCCCCTTTTGAGGAGAGAGTTAGATTGTGTGCAGAGGCGGTAGAACGTGCCAACCTCACAACAGGGCACAAATGTATTTATGCAGCGAATATCACGGCCCCATATGATGAAGTAATGCGAAGGGCCAGATATGCCAAAGAAAATGGAGCCGGTGGACTTCTTATGTCACCGGGCCTGGTTGGTTTTGATGCCATGAGATCAGTTGCTGAGGACGACTCCATTGCGCTGCCAATTTTCAGCCATCCTGCGTTCCTGGGAAGCTATGTCCTCGGTTCCGACTGTGGAATATCTCATTTTGCTATATTTGGACAAATAGCACGTTTAGCTGGGGCAGATGGAACTATCTATCCTAATTATGGCGGGCGCTTCGCTTTTAGCCGTGAAGAATGCCAGGGTATTGTCAGAGGAACTATTTCCCCGATGGGCAATCTCAAAACTATTTTCCCCTGTCCTGGCGGAGGAATGAGTATTAGCAGCATCCCAGATATGATACAGGTTTATGGATCCGATGTTATATTTCTTGTAGGTGGAGGGCTCTTTAAACATGGACCTAATCTAATAGATAATTGTCATTACTTCCGCAGTTTAGTAGAAGCAGTTTCTTAATAGTAGTTAAGCAGGCTTTAGGTTTCACATACAAATTTATAGTCCTGAAGTTCTCTTATTGTTGGATTAGTTCCACATAAAGCACAGGCTGGATTTTTCTCTAACTGCAAAACTTCAAAGTTAAGATCGAGGGCATCGAAGGCCAATAAATTATTAGTTAACAGAGTACCCTGAGCAGTCAATAATTTAGCGGCTTCGCAAGCTTCAATGAAGCCCATTACACCAGGTACCGGCCCCAGAACGCCGCTTTCCGAACATGAAGGAATAGCACCCGGAGCGGGTATCGTGGGAAATATACACCGGTAACACATGCTCATACCAGGTATGATCGTTAGCCCTATACCATCAAATCCTGTTACTCCAGCTTCAATCATGGGCTTTTTCATCAGAAAACATGCATCATTAAGAAGATAACGGGTGGGGAAATTATCGACTCCGTCAAGTATTACATCGTATGCGCTTATTATCTCCAAAGCGTTGTGTGCATTAAAATTTGTTTGGTGTTTAATAATGTTGACTTCAGAATTAAGCTTGTGAAGAAATGTTTCTGCCGAATCAACTTTGGGGAGACCCATTCGTGAGGTCGAATGAAGTATCTGACGATTAAGATTGCTGATATCAACCGTATCATAATCCACCAGGCCGATTGTTCCTATACCTGCCTTTACCAGAGCATACGCTGCGGGCGATCCTAGTCCCCCTGTTCCTACTACTAATGCTTTAAAATCCGCAAGTCTTTTAGGGCTCGCAGGCTTGCTGTAGTTATGCGCTTTCGGAGCAAAAAAGTTAGTATTAGCTGGGTCATTCTTTTCATGATCGTTAAAGCTCATTGATAACAAATCAAAATCAAAGGGAATTTCAGCAGACGTTCCAATATTTAAAATTAGTTTGATACTTTCAATCGTTGTTAATGCACCGAGCAGGCAGGTCGAAAATACCCTTCCCATCTTATCTTCATCTTTAGGCTGCATTTCACGTTGTTGAACTGCTGTCTGCAATGCCGACATGACAGTCTCCATAGGCCCCCGCTGTTTTAAAACCTGGATATAACCTTCCCAGCCCCGATCAATTGCAATAATCATTGGCATATATGTATCAACTGTATTTATTAAACTATTGGCCACATATGCTTCACTTCCCAGAATAATTTTAATTAAACCGTTATCTGGTTGCATATCAGGCAGCATGAGCCCCAAGGTTATATTTGTGTCCATGTTCAAATCTCTGAGGTTTGCGAACAGCATTTCATAGCCCTGTTCGTCTTGAACAACAAGGTTAATATGACCGATTCCCGCCGCAGCCAGATAGTATAGCAGAGGTGCACTGTCCTCAGCAGATTCTGATTGTATAACAATTGATGAATCAAGTAGCTTTTTCTGGCCGGGGCCACTTATTTCCGGCATTATTATGTGCCTTAAATATCTGTTAATCTGTTCTTTTTCCAGTATCATTAAAATCTACCTCTCATCTGCCAGCTTATGTCGATAATCGGATATAGCAGCATGAAGTGCATCTGCAGCAATGTTCGAACATTTTAATTTTTCCGGCGGGAGTCCTCCCAAAGCTTTTGCAACATCTTCATTGGTTATTTTCATACATTTTTCAAGACTCTGGCCTTTGGCCATTACCGTAACCATGCTGCTGGCGGCAATTGCAGCTCCACATCCCAGAGTCTTAAAGCGTATATCGGTCAGAATGTTATGGTCAACTTTTATATAGATTCTAATCTTGTCACCATCCACAGGATTTCCTACCTCGCCTATACCATCCGCATTATCTATTTGTCCTACATTACGAGGATCAGAAAAGTGATCTAAAACGATGTCGTTATACATACATTTAACCTCCCTGTTAGGCTCTTTTTGGTGAATGCCCATAATCGGTACTAATTGACCGGCCCACCTTTGATATCCTTTGCCGAATACAGCTATGGCACTGCTCGGCTGCCTCGTGTATGCATATCTTAGCCGGATACAACTCGTAAAGTTCCCTGTATTTCAGGGGGGTTACATTGGGCATAACCACATTGGCTCCTGACTGCAGGGCTTTCTCCCGGCCGTCTTCCGGTCGAAGAGTAGCCAGGGCAGTGGTCGCCGGAATGTGGGTATTACGAGTGACGATCCTTGTTAGTGCAATCATCTTTAAGGTCATATCTGCAGTTCCATTGACAGACCCAGCCAACGGTGTATCTGGATGAGATATATAGGGACCCACCCCTATCATATCAAGATCGAGTTCTTTAAACTTGAGAATATCCATTGCCAGGTCTTCTAGAGTTTGGCCTGGCAGACCTATCATTATACCTGAGCCGACCTGATAACCAATATCTTTTAACCAAACAAGGATTTTCATTCGTTGTTCAAAATCGGAATCTGGGTGTAAGCTGTGATATAGTGTTGGATTAGAAGTCTCAAAACGCAATAAGAATCGGTCCGCCCCCGCTTCATACATTTGCTGGTATTCCTCTTTACTGCGTTCACCAATACTCAGGGTTACAGCCATGTTGGTTTCCTGTTTGATTTTTCTTATTAGATCAACAAGTATATTCAGTGTGTAGAAGGGATCTTCCCCTGACTGCAGTACCACTGTTCTATAGCCAAAACCTTCCGCCAATTTAGCAGTCTGGATAATTTCATCAATTGGCATACGGTAGCGTTTAATTTCAGAGTTTGCACTTCTTATCCCACAATAGCAGCAGTTTTTACGGCAGATATTTGAGAATTCGATCAATCCCCGCAGATGTACTTCATCCCCTACATACCTTTGCCTTACAATATCTGCTTTCTTATAAAGGATCTCTACCTCTTCCTCGTTGTTCAAGGCCAGCAGGGTTACGAGATCTCCCTTATTTAGGCTCTCTTCCTTACTGATCTTATCGAATAATTCAACAGGCATCTTTTACTCTCCTTAAAACCTAAATTATTCAAGCATATGTTAGTTGACTAACTCTATGGGATAACTATTATAATAGAATATAACATCCATGATGACAAGGAGTGAAATCATGCCAAAAATATATATGGATCATAGTGCTACAACACCGGTTGATCCTAAGGTAGCTCAAGTTATGCTCTCCACCCTTACTGATTTTTTTGGAAACCCGTCCAGTATTCATGGATATGGCAATGAGGCACGCAAAACAATAGAAAAAGCCAGAAAGCAAGTCGCTGCTTTAATTGGTGCCAGCAGCGAGGAAATCGTATTTACCAGTGGTGGTACTGAAGCCGATAATATGGCTATAATCGGAGCTGCACATACTTATCAGAACAAGGGGCGGCATATAATAACCTCAAAAATCGAACATCATGCGGTCTTAGATACATTCAAGCACCTCGAAAACCAGGGTTATGAGGCGACATATCTGCCGGTTAACCGCTTGGGACAGGTGGACATAGACAGCGTGAAAAAAGCTATACGAGAGGATACCGTTCTTGTCAGCATCATGCATGCCAATAATGAGATAGGCACTATTGAACCTATTGAAGAGATCGGAAAGCTCACTCGGGAAAAGGGCATCGTTTTTCATACTGATGCCGTTCAATCGGTCGGACGTGTACCCATTGATGTTAAGTCTCTAAATGTTGACCTCTTGTCCCTGTCCGGGCATAAGTTTTATGGTCCTAAAGGCATCGGTGGACTTTATATTCGTTCCGGTATAAAGCCCGCTCCCCTGCTGCATGGAGGTGGACAAGAAAGAACCTGGCGCTCAGGCACAGAAAATGTACCTGGTATTGCCGGTCTGGGACAAGCTGCAGAGATGGCCTTGAACTTTATGCCTGAGCGTTCGCAGCACCTGAGGGAGTTGGGCCATTATCTCACCCGTCGTATTCTGCAAGAGATTCCACAGGCTTACCTTACGGGACATCCGGAGAACCGTTTACCGGGTCACGTAAGCTTCGTCTTCTTGGGGGTTGAGGGCTCAAGCATGCTGGTTTTCCTGGATTCTGAAGGCATTGCCGTATCAGGGGGCTCGGCCTGTACTTCCAACTCATTTGACCCATCCCATGTTCTGACGTCTTTAGGTTTAACCAAAGACGCCGCTCACAGTTCACTGCGAGTTACTCTGGGCAAAGATAATACCCATGAAGAAATAGACAAGTTAATGGCAGTACTGCCCGAAATAATACAACGACAACGTCTAATGTGGAGCCTTATATAAACTTGAATTTATTTCTGGGCAATTGCTGTGTGTTGTCAAAACAAATGAGATGTAACCACTAGTTTTTCAATGCACTATTGTATCTGAACATACCTTCAGAAGCCTTAACAATATCAAGCAGCATCTTGTTAACAGGAGTCGGCACATCATATTTCTGACCTAGTTCCACTACTGTGCCGGCAAAAATCTCAACTTCGGTCTGTCGGCAGGCTTCCATATCCTGAAGCATGGAGGTCTTGCCGGTTGGAGAAAGCTTGTAGATTACTTGGAGCCAATCCTCAATATCTGTTTGGTTGAGATTTACTCCGGCCACCTGGGATATGCTGATGACTTCCTCCATTGAGGCAATCATCAGTTCTCGAGCCTCTTTAACGTTATGGAACACACCATAGGGTGCCCTAAGCACTGCCGAGACCTGATTCACACCTACATTAACCATGAATTTCCACCATAGCATCCTCATCATATCTTCGGGGATGGAATAATTTATCCGGGTTCTTTCTAAAAAATCCTTTAATTTAAGAACCTTTGGTGAATAATCACCCGGAACGTTGGTTTTTTCCCCAAACGAGATAATCCCGAGGTTTTTAAAGGTGGTTGTGGTACCCTCTCGTACCGCGTCAATGCCTACCGATATGGAATAGAGCACTTTTTCCATACCGTAAGCCGCTCCAATAATCTCTTCACTGCTTATACCGTTAAGCAAAGAAATGATTATAGTATCTTCTCCGATATGTGTTTTGACCTGCTCAACAGCCTCAGCCAGTTGATTGAATTTCACTCCAACTATGAGCAGATCTGCTGGCTCGCATTTTGCGGATGGTTCAACTACCTTTAGCCTGTAATCTTGTTCATTTATTTTAACGCCATTATTCCGGTATTTTTCCGCGCGAGCTCCTCCGGCAATCACGCTAACATTCTCAGCAGGTACAAATTTCAACATCTGGCTGAAATAAGCACTCCCCATGGCTCCAAATCCGATTATTGACACCTTTTCTATACTACCCATTATACAATCACTTCTTATCCATTAGATTATCTATACATTTTAGACAAAAACAGCAATAATGTACAAGGTTCATGTTCCACTTAGGTCACTTTTATATCAGATTCGATAGGTTGTAAACATCAAAAGGCTGTCCCCTAATTCATCATCAATTTCGGGACAGCCTTAACTTTTATAATTAGAGCCGGTAGAAACCGCTGCTTGTCTATTCTTAGCCTGGAAACACTTTTCTAGACATAGATCCATTCTTCGTCAGCTTTGGTGTAAGTCACTATTTCCGTATCCGCAAAGAAAATGCTTATCTCACGAACCGCACTTGCAGGGGAATCTGATCCATGAATTATATTTTTGTCAATGGTCATCCCAAAATCCCCGCGAATGGTTCCGAGAGCGGAGTCCTTAGGATTGGTTGCCCCCATCATTGTTCTCACCATAGCAATTACATTTTCTCCTTCCAAAACCATAGCGGCAACCGGTCCAGAAGTAATAAAGTTAACCAGATCAGTAAAGAACGGCCTTTCTTTATGTTCAGCATAGTGCTTCTCAGCTAATTCAGGTGTAATCTGCATTAATTTTAAAGCGGCAACTTTGATACCCTTTTTTTCAAAACGTCGAATAACTTCACCTACTAATCCTCTTTGAACTCCATCGGGTTTTACCATAGCAAATGTTCGTTCCATTTTGTCTACCTCCAATAATATTATGTTTAGCCATTGTTTGGTTAATGATCCTAAGCATTATAGCATAACTATTGCGTCCTACCAAAAAGGGTTAACCACAATATTGGATAATAAGGGAGCTTCGACTTGGTATAAAGTTTATAAATATTTTATAATTGCTTTATGGGCAGTTTATAATTATGCGGCATTATATTAAAAGGAGCATGGGATGCTTCTAAATATTAATAAATGGAGGAGATCAATGGTATGAAAAAGAAATCAGTCATGATTGTGCTCAGCCTTGTTCTGGGAGCAACAATGCTATGCGCCACTGCTTTTGCCAATATATCCAGCTCTTCTGGATATGAGGCTTATAAAGCAGCGGTTAAAAACCTGCCCCAGGCCAATAGTTTAACCGCTCAGGCTGCGGTGTCAGTATCAGATAATGGTAATGTAGTTTTGAATTTTAATGGTACCCATAAAATGGATCGCGTTAATGAAACTATGAGCGGTATCTCTACTATCAAAACTGGCGATAACATCCAAAGCAATGAAATATATCGTCAGGATGGCCAGACCATATTGAAGAACAGTAACAGTGACGTTTACAACGTTATGGAAAAAGGTAATCGAGATAAAAACTTTCACAAACAGCCAGCCAATCAGGAAATACCCCAAGAAGTTGAAAACATAGTCGACCTGCTGGCTGCCAACTTCGACAATGACATTTCTCTGATTAACAATTCGGATGGAAGTAAAGTGGTTACTTTGCAGCTTGCTGATAGTCAGATTACCCCTTTAGAAAATGCTGTTGCTTCTTTGATTGCCAAGAATGTAAACCATGAAAACAAGCATACTAATGCAGTTATGACCAACCTGCCTCAACTAGTCGATGAAATTAGCTTAACCAGTGTTGATTTAAAGGCCGAGATTAATGCTCAGGGTCAACTCACCAGCCAAACTGCTGTTATTAAAATTAATGGCAAGGACGCTTCCGGCCAGGCTCATGAACTGGTAATCAACATTAATGTGAATATCTCCTCTATTAATATCACCGTGCCAGATACTATCGATTTGACCGGGAAACAAATAGAAACCAAGACTCAACCGCATGAGTAAAAAGACATATAGCTTAAATAGGGCCTTCTAAGATGAAAATAGGGTTCTGTTTATTGAACCCTATTTTTTATGTTCAAGGGGGATAATATGGACAAAGTATTGGAAGTCAAAGGGCTTACTAAGACATATAAGAACAACCGGGGAGTCCGAGATATCAGCTTCAACATTAATAAGGGTGATATTTATGGTTTCCTGGGTCCTAATGGTGCCGGAAAGACCACAGTAATGAAAACTGTTGTGGGTCTATGCAGAGCCAACCAGGGTGAAATAAATATCTTCGGATATAATATTTTAAATCAGTTCGAAATGGCTATGGCTAAAGTTGGCTGTATTATTGAAACGGCTGCTTCCTATGAATATATAAGTGCTTACGACAACCTTAAGATTGCATCCAGATTCTACGATGGTATTAATGGGAGCAGGATTGATGAGGTCCTGGAGGTAGTCGGTTTAAGTCAATATAAAAAGGATAAGGTGGGCAGCTTTTCGCTGGGGATGAAACAGAGACTGGGTATCGCCTCAGCCATCTTGTCCAAACCCGAGTTCGTAATTCTGGATGAACCTATGAACGGCTTGGATATTGAAGGTATGGCTGATGTGAGAAACATGATTATCAGGATGGCCAGAGAACAACAGGTGACTTTTTTTGTATCCAGTCACCTGGCCCATGAAATGGAGCTAACCTGTAATCGTGTTGGCATCCTAAACAATGGTTTACTAATAAAAGAAGGAACGCTCGTAGAAATTCTAAAAAATCACGCCTCACTGGAAGAGTTCTTTATCGAACAGGCCCGAAATAATCGGGGGGATTCAATACATGAATAGTTTATATGCAAATTTCATTAACGAGACCCAGAAGATGTCCTTGAAGAGTAAAGTCTTGGCCTGCTTCATAATTTCGGCAGTAATCCCGGTGGGCATAGCCCTCTTGATAGCCTTATTGCACAGCAAGGTCGGGGTATTAGCTGTCGGAACAGCTGATTTTCCGATTTTCATACTAGGCTTATTTACGAGCCTCATACTGCCCCTATTTATTTTTATGTGGGCCGCAGATATATTTGCAGGCGAGGTCGGAGAAGGAAGTTTAAAAATAGTACTGATACGCCCCATCACCAGGTTCAACATCTATCTTGGCAAGATCATGGCTCTAAGCCTGTTTGCAATACTATTATTAGCAGTTATTCTAATATTTTCATTAATATCCGGGATCTTTTTAGGCGGGACCGGGAGTGAATACCTAGCCGGATTTACCAGTGGTATAAAAGCCTATATTCTTGCCATTGTTCCCATGATATCATTGGGCATAACATCAGCATTCATTGCTCAGTTTTTCAAAAGCAGCAGCGGGGCCTTGACTACCTCTATTCTCGTTTATATAGCGGGCAAATTGCTGCCAATTGTTTATCCCGTGGCTTCCAAAGTCTTATTGTTTTCCTATACTAACTGGCACGTATTATGGCAGGGAAGCTCATTAGCTCCGGAAAGACTTTTATATGCATTTTTGATAATGTTATCAACTAGTATCATCCTATTTACGTCTGGCTATTACCTATTTGATATAAAAGAAGTATAGGGACTGTCAATTTCTTGATAGTCCCTGAGTCAGGAGATATTTATGTCGATAAGACTCAGGCTATTACTCTCCTATATTGCTATGCTGGTTATTCCGGTAGTCTTAACCCTCTTAGCCGCCGTACTAATAGGGCACGCCTATATCGGCGATGTTAGAGGTGTATATAAGTCTGATTTCAAATTTTACTCGGTGCAAAAAATAATCCAAGAAGGGGCAAAGACCTTCGAGGAGATAAAACTAACTGCGTCCACCAACCCTGATAAACTTATGGATTATCAATACCTGGACACTCTTGAAAAGAAGATGCTGATTATTAATACTGGTATTATTGTACGTAAAAACAACAATACCTTCTATATATCAAAAATGCTGGACAAACCAGAGATCTCCAGAAGAATACCTGAATTCGGAAAACGCCGCGATGATCATGACCCGGAACTGATCGGAGATAACCTGCTGTCAATAAAGCAATTTGACTTTTACTTTAGTGATGGCACTCCAGGCAGCCTTTTTATGATTAGTGATGTAAGTCCGATTGGGAAATTCGCTCGAGACTTTCTGGGATCATTATTCCTGGCCAGCTTACTTATTTTAATAATTACTAACGGACTATTAACCTTCATTGTTTCCCGGAGTATTCTTAAACCTATTCAGGCCTTAAAAAATGCTGCCGGGCAAATTAAAGAAGGCAATCTAAGTTTTGAGGTGAAATCTAACTCCAATGATGAGATTGGGCAATTATGCCGTACATTTGAAGAAATGCGTTGTAAGTTGAAGGAATCAATTGATCTGCAGCTGCAATATGAAGAAAATCGCAAGGAACTCATTTCCAATATATCCCACGACCTCAAAACCCCTATTACGGCTATAAAGGGCTATACTGAAGGAATCATGGATGGTGTACCCGATTCTCCTGAGAAGATGGAGAAATACATTCAGACAATCCATAGCAAAGCAATTGATGTTGACAAACTTATCGATGAACTATTTCTTTTTTCAAAATTAGACCTTAAAAGAGAACCATTTAATTTTGAAAAGATAGAAATCATAGCCTATTTGCAGCATACTACCGAGGAATTGCTGCTTGACCTTACTAAAAAAGGGATACAGGTGAAACTTAATGCCTATTATGACCGGCCAATTACCGTTATCGCTGATCGTGAAAAGTTGAAAAGAGTCATTAACAATATCATCGATAATTCTGCTAAATATATGGACAAGAGCCCGGGAGAAATCAGTATAGATTGGCAGGATAAGACCGATCATATCACGATTGGAATCAAAGATAACGGTCAGGGTATTTCCCATGAAGCGCTTTCATTAATCTTCGATCGTTTTTATCGGGCTGATCCCTCCCGAAATAGCACCATCCAAGGTAGCGGATTAGGATTGGCAATCGCCCGTCGTATCATTGAAGAACATGGCGGGATCATGTGGGCAGAAAGTGAGAAAGGTGCAGGAACCAGCATTTTCTTCACTTTGAAGAAAGGTAATCAGGTGGACTGATGAAAAAGATATTGATTATCGAGGACGACTCCAGTATCGCTGAACTGGAAAGAGATTATATGGAGATTAACGGCTACTCCGTGGACATTGAGGTGAGCGGTGATACCGGCTTACAAACCGCGCTGAGTCTGGATTATGATTTAATTATTCTTGATCTGATGCTGCCTAGAGTAGACGGATTTGAAATATGCCGGAAGCTGCGCATTTTTAAAGATATCCCTATCCTTATGGTTTCCGCCCGCAAAGAAGATATAGATAAAATCAGAGGGCTCGGTCTGGGCGCTGATGACTATATAATAAAACCGTTTAGCCCGGGAGAATTAGTGGCCAGAGTAAAGGCCCACCTGGCTCGTTATGAACGATTACGGGGAAATAGAGAACCTCAAAATGATGAGATAAGTATTAGAGGCCTAAATATTGATAAGACTTCCCACCGGGTCTATATCAATAAGGCAGAAGTCAGCCTTACTGCTAAAGAGTTCGATTTGCTGGTGTTGTTAGCCTCAAACCCCAATCGGGTATTTAGTAAGACAGAACTTTTCGAACGGATCTGGGGAATGGATTCCCTTGGTGATATTGCTACCGTAACCGTCCATATAGGCAAATTGCGGGAGAAAATAGAGTTAGTCCCCTCCAACCCCCAATATATTGAAACCATTTGGGGAGTGGGATATCGGTTTAAAATGTGAGATCTTCAACTAATCTTACTTTGTTCCTCCCAAAAGTAACCACAAAGGCCATTTATGCATAAATTAAGATAGTTATAGTTGTATTCTTTAAATAAAAAAGGGAGGAATGTTGATGCATAAACATGCTAATTACCACTGTTCCAACTGCTACAGTAACAATAGAAATATAACCAACTATTTTAATTCGCATTACGGGCGTTATTACAGCCCTGACCCCAAAAGTTTACCATCTGCAAAAACGGATTATAGCGAAGACTATAATAATGATGGCTTCGAATGTATTCCTCGTAAGGGCGAACTGGTGAGGAACGGAGGATTCGAAAACCCGCACAATTCGTTTCATAATTGGGTGACAAACTACGGTGTAGATGTAATCGAGCCGGACATGGGAGACACCCCCCATCAGGGTTTTACAGCGGCCAGGCTCGGTTTCCTGGAACCCAATGCACTACTCTATCAAGTTATTCCCGGTATCTGCCCCGGCGGTTTTTATCAGCTGAGCTTTTTTATGAGCACAGACAATAATCAATGTAACCCGCCTGTAATTGTACGTCTGGAATTCCTGGATAAACATAAGCATCCGTTGGAAATTCCAGCTCTGGATATCCTTATTCCCCCATATAGTTTATATGAATCTTATGGTGCTTATATAAATGCCACTCGTTGGCCTTCCCCAAATCAAGCTCATTTTCTGCGGCTTGTGTTCCAAACAGATACACTCGCAGATGCCGATGGGTATGTAAAGCTTGATGATGTATCCCTAATTGCTCTTTAAGGTACAGCCCAGAAGTAGAAATCTATGTTGTTAATATGGCCACCCAATCCTCTCGGGGTGGCCACATTCCATTCCCGTAAGTTATTAGAACAAGCTTCTTATCCCGGGCAATAAGACATTATTTATAATCACCTTGTTTACTATAAAACTATGGTTTATATTGGTATTGTCCTATCAAGCTAGCTGCATATCCTAAGTGACCTTTATATGAGGAGGAAGTAGAGTGAAGTTTTTAGCTGTTGTACATAGAGAGTTTCAGGAACATATGCGCAACCGTAAACTAATATTTTTGCTGATGGTAATCTTCGGTGGTATAATTATGGCCCTCTATACCGAGGTAGGTCCAACCGCAAATTCAACCAATGTAATCGATCCTTTTTTTGAGCTCTTTGCGGTGTTATGTCCGATAATCGGTATATTTGCCGCCATGGATTCAGTCGTGGGGGAAAAAGAAAAGGGTACCCTGGAGCTGATTCTTTCCAAACCAATCTCACGCGGAACCCTGCTTTATGGCAAATTTGTGACATACCTGCTGATCATCCTGCCTTTACTCATTATTGAGCTGGTTGCGGCCTACTACTGGTCAGAGGCATCAGGTTTGTCAGCCCTCCGCTGGCACCTGGCGATGCCGCCTCTAAGCCATTGGATGTCAATGGTAGCCATAGTTGCCACCGTGGCTATGTATTACACCGCCCTTACAATTTTCATTTCCTTATTTGCCAGGAGTACTGCCGTAGCCGGATTAATCGGAATTTTATTCATGACCCCGGCTCATCCCGTCGGTGGCGAATTTCTAAGACTTATCGGGCTATTTTTTGGAATTGAAAGTTTTACTCAGGTACCTATGCCTATTAAATTTGCTCTAAGCATTTTTAGTAAATATCAGAAGTTTGCCATTACCAGTCCAGTCGACTTTGCCATCTGCATTTTTTCATTATTGGCTATAACCGCTTTCATTCTATTTATTAGCGGACAAATATTTGAAAGACAAAATATAACTTTCAGGTTATAAGGAGGTTCATTATGAGTGATTATGCAATTGAAGTTCAAAATCTCAGCAAGAGATATGGCAAACTGCAGGCCGTAGATAATCTTAGCTTTAAGGTTAGAAAGGGAACCTCCTTTGGCTTGCTGGGGCTGAATGGAGCCGGCAAAACCACCACGCTCAAGATGCTGGTAAGCTTAATCAAACCAAACTCGGGTAGTGCCATAGTGTCAGGGTATGACATACTGAAAGAGCCCATGGAGGTCCGGCGCAATATTGGCTATGTTTCAGAAAACCCCAGTTTCTATACCCGTATGACTACTATCGAGACGCTTAACTATATATGTAGTTTATTGGATATCCCGGCTAAGCTAAGAAAGGAACGTATCGAAAAGAACCTCGAATTAGTCGGCCTGGTTAACAAGAAAGATAATTATGTAGGTGAGTATTCTCGCGGAATGAGACACCGCTTGTCTCTGGCCCAGGCCCTTCTTTCCGAGCCGGAAGTATTGTTCCTGGATGAACCTACACTGGGTTTGGATCCAATAGGAGCTAAAGGCATGAGAGACCTGATTGTACAATTAAAAAGCTCCGGTAATGTCACCATAATAATGTCCTCACATGTACTGCCTGAAGTTGAAGCCATCTGCAATGATGTAGGAATTTTTGATCACGGAAAATTAATTGCCCAGGACAGCGTAGATAATCTGCGCAATACAGCCAGCGACAACATGAATATTGAAGTAATATTATCTGAAAAGGACGATAAGGTTACCCTGGCTCTGGAAAAATTATCTTTCGTAAATTATATAGAAGCGGAAGACAACCGCCTGATAATTAATACCCAAAATAGAGGGGAAATACGCCCGCAGCTTATTGAAGAAATATTTGCTCATAATAAAAACATTCTTTCTTTTGGAATAAAGGAGAATAGTCTGGAAGATATCCTTTTAAGGATACTAAAGGAGAAACATTAAGGTTGATTACAGAACCTGGCGGAAAAAACAGCGTTCAAATATTTCCGAATTGTAGTGGAGACTGAAAATTGATATTGCTTCAAGGTGTTAGCATGACTCAACCGTGGGTAGTACCTGCGGTTTTTACTTTTTTCTGCCTTTTATGGGGTTTGTTTTACATTGACATTTTTAAAGAGCTGAGTTGTAATAACATGGTGTTAAAAACCGGCTTTATAAGCATATTGGTTAGGATTGTGAGGATGAAATGAAGATATTAAAGCAATTTGGGTTGATACTTGTTTTGTGGTTAGCAGGAGAATTTGTAAACCGGGTAATGAAGGTGCCTATACCCGGAAGTGTAATAGGAATGATACTCTTGTTTGTATCATTAAATATTGGGATTATCAAGCTGGATATGTTAAATGAGGTCAGTAATTTCTTGCTTGATAACATGGCATTTTTCTTTTTGCCATTTGGGGTTGATCTCCTCTATTCTCTGGAAATAATAAAAGGAAACTGGCAGCAGATAACTTTTATTGTAGTTGTAACTACGATTATTGTTACCTCAGTCACTGGTCTAACTGTTCAGGCATTGGCAAAAGAAAGAGGTAAATAAGATGACGGACTTATTTAATACTCCGGCATTTGGAATAATAGTATCAATTTTTGCATTTGAAATAGGTATATATGTGTATGGGAAAACCAGGGTTATGTTGCTGCATCCCCTGGTAGTCGGCATATGCTTAGTAATACTATTTTTATCTATATTTAATATTGAACCCAAAAGTTATGAAAATGGTGGGAATATAATTAAACTATTTATTGGGCCTGCTACAGTGTGCCTTGCTGTGCCGTTGTATAAGCAGCTGGACATTCTAAAGAAAAATGCTATGCCAATCCTTGTTGGTGTTTTTTTGGGGTCAGCATCAGGAGTGGTGAGTGTCATATTATTGGGTAAACTTTTTAAGCTAAACCATGAAATCTTACTATCGCTGGTACCCAAATCAATTACTAACCCAATAGGGGTAGAACTTAGCCGTCAACTAGGCGGTAATATTTCCTTAACTGTAGCTGTAATAATGGTGACTGGATTGCTGGGGCCAATTCTGACCCCATGGATATGTAAGATCCTTGGAATAAAAAACAAAATAGCACTTGGAATAGCTATTGGGACAGCTTCACACGCGGTTGGAACCTCTAAAGCAATCGAGCTGGGTGAGATAGAAGGTGCTATGAGCGGCCTCGCTATTGGATTAGCTGGTCTATCTACAGTTCTGGCAGCCCCAATATTGATCCTTCTTTTGATGTAAATGCTGGCTTACTTATAGTTTTTTAGGAAAATATCCAGACGATCCAGCCCTTCCTTTATATTGTCTAATGAATTTGCATAGGAAAAACGAATATAGCCTTCACAATTGGCCCCAAAATCAATGCCGGGAGTCACTGCGACTTTAGCCTGCTCCAGGATTTCAAAGGCCAGGCGGTAGGAGTCAGCAGTATATTCCCTGACATTAGCCAATGCATAGAAAGCTCCGCTGGGATCGTGGTGAGTGGCAATACCCATTTTTTTCAGCCGCTCCAGTAAATATAGACGCCGTTCGTTATAGATATTAACCATTTCCTGCACTTCCCTGTCACAATCGCGCAGGGCGGCTATACCTCCCTCCTGAGCAAAGGAAGATGCACAAATAAAGAAGTTTTGCTGCATTATCTGCATAGCTCGTATATATTTTCGAGGAGCAATAACATATCCCAGGCGCCAGCCGGTCATTGCGTACAGCTTCGAAAAGCCGTTAATGACAAAGGCTTGGTCAGTATATTCAAGAATACTATGCTCTTCCCCTTCATAAATCAAACCGTTATATATTTCATCTGCTATTATCGTCTGGTCCAAATCTGCCAGTGCTTTAAGGTCTCCCGCGCTGAATACCACTCCGGTGGGATTGCTGGGTGAGTTGACCATGATCGCACGGGTCAGCGGGCTAAGACGTTTCTTTATTTCCTCCGGACGGTATTTAAAAGCATCTTCTTCACCTACCGGCACTAAAACAGGCTGTCCATCTACGTAACGAATAAAATTAGGGTAACAAGCATAATAGGGATCAGGCAGGATAATCTCTTCGCCTTTCTCCAGGAGTACTGAGAAGACCATAAGCATACCGGGTGATGTCCCCGAAGTCACTATGACCTGCTCGGGAGATATCTCTACTCTATATTTTCTCCAATAGTAACGGGCTATTTCTTCCCTTAAGGTGATTTTACCAAGGCTGTGGGTATAATGAGTATCATCCTGTTTAATCGCCCTCACAGCGGCCTCTTTTACCGGTTCCGGGGTAGCAAAGTCGGGTTCCCCCACCTCCAGGTGGATAATATCCTCACCTTTGGCCATCATGGCCTGTGCTTTTTCCAAGACTTCCATAACAATAAAGGGGGATAATTGTTCAGTTCTTGATGATGTTAAAAACCTGTTCATAATTCGCTCCTTGATAATGGTTTTCTTTTAATTCTATATAAGGCCGGTTATAATGTCTATCCGCTTTACAGTAAAGCACTCCCCCTGTTGATTGTCCACTTCCTGATAAGGGCGATTTACGGCCCATGCTCTTTTATAACAAAAGTAAATATAATTATCCATTAATGGCAACCATAAGATAAATATCCGCATTCATACTCGTGGAAATTAGGGGTGACTTAATAACTAATGATAATTGGAAGTGTTCCTTCCCATGAAATGATATTTGAACTTGAAAAACAGCTAACCCACACTAGAATTGAGAATTGGCTTAAACAAGACCTCTTTTCGTTCCAGTGGTGGTTATTATTAGCGGTATTAATTATACCCTGGTTTATATGGTGGAGATATGTTGATAAAACAAGACTCACGGAAATAACCTTATACGGTGCAATAACACTTATTTTAGCAGCCTTTTTGGATGCCATTCTATCAGAGTTAGTGATATGGGAATATAATCATTATGTAATACCCCTCTGGCCTCGCTTAATATCGGCTGACTTTACGTTGCTCCCTGTCACTTATATGTTTATCTACCAATACTTTAGACAATGGAAACAATTCTTGCTCGGGATGTTCGTAGTTAGTGCCCTTTACTCTTTTGTCGGTGAGCCTTTACTTATTTGGTTAGATATTTATAAGCTGCATGGTTGGAAACACATTTATTCATTTCCCATCTACATAGTAATGGCAGTCATTGTAAAATGGTTGGTTCAGAGAATTATCGCCCATGGAAAAAATACCGAAGTACAAAGCCTGGACTAAGGAGCAATAGAAATGCAGCTATCTCAGACCTCAGTAATAAGAAGACCTAAAAGTGCCATATCAACATATTCAGTTGCTATCTTTCATTTAAGAAATCCATTTGTAACTGCGTGGTGGTCTTTGGCTTATCCCGGATTTGGACATTTGAGATTAGGAAGTACGATAAAAGGTGTGTTCTTTTTCCTCGGAGAACTACTAATCAATTTACATGCCAAATTAAATCTTGCCATTATATACAGCTTCACCGGCAACTTTGCTATGGCCAAACAAGTCTTGCGCCTCGATTTGTTGTTACTATACTGCGGTATACTAACATTTGCAGTATGGGACAGCTACCGGGTGGCTGTAGAAACAAATAAATTTTCAGTTTTAGCAGACCATGAAAATGGCCCTATAGATCCAATGATCATAGGATCCGCAGGACTTAATTCCCTGGATAAACGAAATCCCTGGCTGGCTGTTGCCTGGTCCATTTTAATACCGGGTGCAGGCCAACTTTATTGCCTTGCACTCATCGAAGCTTTTTTTATGATGATAGGGGGAATATCAATTATGTATTTTTCCCATTTTCTTCCGGCTGTGCACTATACATTCCTGGGCCAATTTGCTCAGGCGAAAGCGGTAGTAGATTGGCAGTGGCTGTTAAACATACCTTCGTTCTATTGTTTTAGCATTTATGATGCTTATGTAAAAGCCGTTGAACTAAATAAGCTGTTTGATCAGG
>Ga0209639_1001149_pt1 | contig 29286 bp, 20 predicted proteins | sample EPASupsiteHSE605_FD_187268 | JGI IMG/M metagenome (GOLD analysis project Ga0209639, IMG submission 187268) | Bioremediated contaminated groundwater from EPA Superfund site, New Mexico - Sample HSE6-05 (SPAdes) (version 2) | ecosystem: Environmental > Aquatic > Deep subsurface > Groundwater >... | reverse complement strand
AATTTGAATGTTTCGAGTGAATCTTTTATTAACAAAGCATAGATCTAATTAGTGTGCATATCGATAATATAACAATAAATCTATAAGTATATCTGGCAAAGAGTTATTAATGAAATAAGAAAAAAACTCAAAAATAACGGGTTTTTATCGTTTTGGTCCCCACCGCGACTTTTTTTCCCATCGCGACCATACTATAGTTTCATTGATTGAACAAACAAATCATTGTGGATTTTTTGCCAAAAGAGTATTCATTTTAAAAGAATCATTTATAGCACCCCAGAAACTTGGCTTTTTTATGTTATTTTCCGAAAACATTAAAAATGTGGAAAGTTTGTCAATATTGGAATATTGCAATGAGAAAAATTGTCATTGAGACAAAATCAAAATGGATTCGTTGTTTTATGACGTTTCCATGAATTAAACCCTATCTTTATCACAAATAGAATTTCTAATAGTTTTATATCATTTATTGAGGGAAATTTTTATTTCAAATAATGGTCGACGAGCAGGAGTGCGAAAAAGATGGATTGACTTTCAAGATTCATGTAATTCTTCTGTATTTAATATGTGCAATTACATACTCATTGGTGGCGTTTCACAGGAGTTTGCCTGCCATCCTCTCAAAAGAAATGACCTTTGAATTTGGTGTTGATGTTTCCTCCCTAACATCTTTTTCATCAATGTGCTACTGGGCATATGCACTAATGCAACCTTTTGGAGGGCTTTTTGCAGATATAATTGATCCAAGGTATTTAATAGGACTTGCATCAATTTTATCTGGAGTGGGATCAATGATAATATCTGTTTCAAAGAAACTTTCATTTGCAGTTGTTGGCAGATTAATAGTTGGAATAGGCACAGGACCAATAATAATACCCATAATAAAACTTTTAACTAGGCGGATACCAGAAGAGGATTTTCCTCTTTACAATGGATTAATGGCTTCATTTGGAGGAATGGGCTCAATTCTTGCTCAAACACCATTGAAAGAGTTTTCTTCAATATATGGTTGGAGAATCTCATTTCTTTGCATTTCTGGACTAAGTTTTCTTCTTGGTTTTCTAGTAATCCTCATTGTTAGGAAGGATCCTGTTTGTTTTGGTTATCCTATGATTGCCAAAAAGCCACTCAATTATGATATGGAATTCTCAATCAGAGAAGAATTTGGAATATTAATCAAGAATCTAGCAATAATTTCAAAAATTCCAACATTTTGGTTGCTCTCAATTCAATCAATGCTACATGGGGGATGTTTAAATAATGTGTTGGGATTATGGGGTGGTCCATACATTCGAGATGTTTTTGTTGGATATGATGAAGCCAAAGTACTAACATGGATTTCTGTTTCGATAATAATAGGTTGTGTCGCAATGCCCATTTTATCCAAACTCTGTCACACAAAAAAATGGATAATGTTTAGTAATTCTATTCTCTCTTTCACAATGTGTACAATTATCTATTTCTATGATACGAAATTGAGTCAAAGTACTCTCTCATTCATTTTTTTCATATTTGGGATAACAAATGGCTCGTTTCCTTCTCTAAGAGGACCATGTATAAATGATGTCTGTGAGCCTAGTTTCACCGGTTCAATGCATGGATGTGCTAACTTTTTTTCTTATTTTGGAGGGGCTTTGTATCAATCATTTACAGGGGAGATGATATCTAAATATCACCCTGTTAATCAAAAATACTCACATAATGCATATATGAATTCTTTATGGATTATAGTTACAGCCTCATCTTTCATTTCAATGTTTCCTCCTTTGTTTCTATATATGAAAAAATCTCCAGATGATTCTTCTCATTCTTTGGATGATGAGCAAAAAGTCTGATTAACCTATTAGCGAAATCTGAAGTCTTCCAACATGAAATAAAAAGGATTTAAATTTTACAATGAATTCGGACCAAACTTTGCTATTATCGATTCTAAAGTTGAAATTTCCAAAGAAAACTCCTCAAACATTTAAAAATAAGGAATTACAAGTGTTTTTAAATTTTATTTCGTTTCCTTGTTATTCAAGTTCTGATTATACAGTAATTAGTTCTCGAAGCATTAAAAAAAACCTATTTTCTGAGTATCTTAAGGAATTACATTATTTTTTCCCCTTTGTTCCAACAATTTTAGATATGTTCTTTGATTATGATTCTAGTGATTCAAATGAAAAGTTTTTTATTTCATGCTATGTCTTATGTTCTTTCATATCTTGGAGATTATATGTTGAGTTTACAGGAGATTTTCAACATCTTAAACTTATTCTCGACAGTTTAGCCAATGCAATTGAATCCCAAAATGAATCAATTGTTTATAATGCATATGCAAATTCTCTTCAATATTATTTACTAACTTCTTCCTCATTTGAGTATAGTTTCTTTTTTTCCTCATTGATCGATCTTTCATATCGAGAATCAGATTGTTTTGAGCTTTTTTTGCCTCTATTGGTTTCCATCACTAAGAAATCGATAAAAAATAGCGAGAAAGAATTATCTGAAGATGTTGAGGTGTTTTTGAAATATTCCGTTGAAATGCTCCGACGAGCTGATTATAATCAAAATGATGCTACTGCTCTAATTGATCAAATAAAGCATCTTATTGTTCAACTTAATCATTCTTCTTTAATGATTTTTTCGTTGACCATTCCAATTTTACCAGATAAAACAATCACTTCTGTTTTCCAACAAGTATTGGGGTCCGTTTTCAACGAAATATTATCATCTGATCCGATTATAAAAACTGAAAAAGTAAGAAGGATCGATAATACCAATCATAGTATTTCATTTGATACTGTTTCATACATTTTTTCCAATATTTTTGGGTGTGATGATCCCATTGAATGTCCAATCGATACATGTTATACCGATTTTACATTTCACTGGGATTTAATGCCAACAAATATCTATTTGATTTCAGAATGTATAATTAGCGCAATACAAAAATCGGATAATGCAATGTGTATTTTTTTATCAACAACTCACTCAATATTTGTTTCTCAGAAGAATCATGCATGTTTAAATGATGTTCTATGGCTTTACATCCATGTGTGCTCGTTTATTAAACTTAGTAGGGAGAATTCGATCCTTTTTTTAAAGTCAATACTATGCACATCAGTCTTTCAAACAGATTTTTGGCTTTTTCCATATAAAAACAACCATATTATTTCGTCAATCAGGAAAAATTCATTGACAGTTTTGTCTAAATCAGGTTTTTCATGCATTATTGAAGTGTTTGAATACTGCTATCTGCATCCTCTCATTTTTTATGATATGATTTCTGAGATTTTGTTGCATTTTCCATATATTGATATTAAGTTTTATTCTGAACCAAAATTTGCTGATTTATTGGGGAAAGCTTGTATTTATTATATGAATATGTCTTTAAAAAATGAATCAGAACTAAAAATGGTTTCATTACACAATTTAAGGTGTATAATTATGTTTATTTCGAATTGTTTCAATGAACAATCTCTTCTCAATGTCTTTTTTTCTAATTCTTCTTTTTCGAAATCTATTTTGTACATGTTTTTTGATCACTCTTTGAAATGTTTTGCAAAAAAGTGTTTTAGGGTTTTTCTTTCTTATCCTTCATTTATTTTTGCCCCTTCTTTGGTGATTGGACTTAACGATCTCCTCAAAACAACAATTGATTTTTTTCCAAAAGAGGAATCCATTACAACAGGATTGGACTTGATTGAGATTATAAACAGCTCAATAAACAAAAAGAAATCATTATCATATCAGTTTGAAGGTATCAGCGCCCTTCTGATGGTTTCTATATCAATGCTACAATCAACAAAACTATCACATCAGTATTTTTTACATGTAATGAGTTTTATCGGGAACCAGTTTAATGTAACTCCTTTAATTAAACCATATATCGTATTAATATCTGAAACAGTAAAAAGGCTTAGAAATGAAGAATATTCAATTCAAATGGAAAAACTTATCACTCGAATTTTATTTGGAAAAAGTGATGAAGAAGTTACCGAATTAAACCCTATTAAAGAAGGTTCTATGTTCACAGTCTTGTTTGAAATGGCCAAAGATGACAACGCATTTATTAAATACCTGAATATGGCAAAAAGAATATCTGAAAAATCACCTTTCAATATCTCATCCCTTATTAATGGAGGTGTTGATATTTATTTATTAGATCGTTTGCAAGGTTACAAAAATAATGATACTAATAAAAAAATCCTTGTTCAATCCATTTGCAACCTGTTGTCGGTCATTTGTTCATATCAGACATCAAAAGAGGTTACTAAAGGGATTTTGATGTTATTGTATCCAGATAATTCTGTTAATTTAACATTTTATTATGACATTTTTCTAAATATGATGTTTTCAATCATTTCAAATAGTATTAATTCAAATGTTATTAGTTTACCATGTGTCTCAAATTCTTCATATATTGAAATAAATGGGATTGAAATTCCTCAACAACACACATTAGTAGTTTCTTTTTCAATATTTTTGGAGCCCCTAAGTAACGAATCCGAAATTAGTTTTTTTGAGATAATTGATTCCAAAAAATCAAGAATCTGTTTTAGTTTTTATATAACAAAAGTGATTATTAATAAAATTGAGAAAAAGGTTCATTTACCTGTTGGAGAATGGTTTAAAGTTGTCATCACAATCAAATCTGATCCCCAGGGAACTCATGTTACATTCAATCATATTCAAGACAATAGTTTCTATATATTTTTGAAAGAAACCCCTCTTATTTTTTCTAAATTAATTATAAAGTCAAATAGCACTATTATTCCAAAGAATTCTACCCCAATTGGGTATTATTGCGATATTTTATTATCATCATCAAAAAACAACCAAAATGTAAGCGAAAATAACAATTCACCTATTTGTAACATAAACTTTTTTGATGAATCTGGGATTATTAAAGCAAGGATTAAATCCATTCAACCTAGTCTTAGTCTTACATATTCGGGTCCTCACATTAATGTTCCAACAAAGTTTTTAAAGGTGCTATGTAATCAAATCGGCATTGATAAGCTTTTTATAATTTTACTCTACATTGATAACTATTCTATAAATAATTCGAATCAGTTTCTGACAATGTCTATTGATATTTTTATATTGGCATTTAAGTCTTTGGAGGTTCAAAATTGTTTCCTTGAAAAAAAATGCACTGAAACAATGTTTTACATGCTTTATACAAAAAAAAAATATTTGATATCATATCAATTATACCTAATGATTTTTTCACTATATAAATGTATTGATCTTCTTGCTCTCAAGCATAATTTTTTAAAAGATTTGGTTTTTAATGTTGCATTATGGCTCAGAAGTGATCCAGATCAGTTTCTCCTTATTTCAGACCATTGGGTATCTGAAGTGCTTTCAGAAAATCAAGATCATGGTTCAAATAGTATCTATTTTATCCAATTTCTTGAGTTTATTCATAATTGTGATTTCCCTGAATATATAATGAATATAAGAGTATTATCCAATATATCAACAATATTGAATAACATGACATCAAAAGAATATGTTCCATTCTATTTATCAGTTTTAATCGCCAAATGTTTGATCTCAAATTGTGTTAACAAGATTATAATATATATTAATCTCATTAAGGACTATATGCAAAATATGATAAACATAACCGAATCATTCATAGTGGAGGCTAATCATATATCAAATTTGATTTTTATTAATACATATTCAAATAATATCGTTTTCCTTTCAATTATAGACACCTTAATTGTAGCACACATGAGACACATCATATCTACAATAACATTCAGTCAATATATTAGTATGATTATGAAACAACTTCCCCAAGAATTGCATTGCAAAGAAGTTATGAATGGATTAATTCAGAGGATCAATAATGGGTGTTTTGTTTTACTTCCCCTCATGTGCCTGATTGCCTCATCTTTAGGAAACGATTATGTTTACGAAATGTCTTTAAATCTAGTATTTCCACCTAATCTGGTATTACCTTTGGACTCTTTAATGTGGCTTCTGATTTCTTTCACTGTTTCGGCTTTTGAAACGAGAAAATCATTGTTTAGTGTTATTTACAAGCAAGAACATCTTTCTGATATCTGTTCTTTGTGTCACATAATTCATTCAACTGATCCAAGAGTATTATCACCAATAATTAGCGATTTTTTATTCATTGGGATTGATTATGTTTTGTCAAATAAAATTTCTGATGAATTATGTATTAAACAATTATTGAAACATAGCTATTTAGCAATTTTATACCATCCAAAGAATTATGCTAACCATATTTTTTTTGAATTGTTAGGAGAATTTGAATCAAAGCCGAATAATAGTCTATCTAATAAAATAATCTCCATATGGGATATTATTGATCAATGCGTTGTTAAATTGGAAAAAGGAATTGAATATTGTTATTTTTTAAAAATTAATATAGATGGCCATTGGGATGATATTGAATTAGCTAAGAAATGTTTATTAATTTTTGAAAAATACATATTCAAGGATTTTGTTTTATATGATATTTTACTCACAGGGATTCTATGTCGCTTTGATAGAGAATTTGTCCAGAATCACAATAAAATGGTATCTTGTATATTTGATTCTCAAATACCCCCGAGAGCTTTAGGTTATTTAATTAATAACCTTACATTTAATGGAATTACGGTCCCTTTAGGGATTCCCAATTTAGGGATTCAAACGAATGGGTATTTATACTTTCAAGATTTCTTGTTCTATGAACCTATGTATGAACACACTAAATATGTTTCTCAACAGTTATATTCAATTTATATTAGCCATAATTCTGTGAAGTTAGATAATTCCAAATTAAGTAACAAACTTATAATCACAATTACTTCGCAGACCCTTGAAAAGGATATTGAAATTATGAATGATAATTTATTAAGATCGAAAAACCAGATTTCAAATGTAGAAAAATATTTTCATGATTTTGTCTTATTGAATAAGATGAGCAGACCCTTGTTTTTTCAAAGAGATGATTTCTATCATGCGATTTATGGCTACTGTAAACTGAAACCCGATCTTGAGTATAATAATCACTTACAGGCATCAAAGAATCGGGATTTCGGTGTAAACACTAATTATTTATTAGATGGTGATAAAAAGATTGTGATAGGAGACTCCCCAATTGTTTGGATCAATATGTATAAAGAACAGTGGGGCCAATTTTCCAAAAACGAATCAGAGATAGTTTTAACATTTTCCAGTTCTTCCATACATGTTTTGCTAAGCAAAATTGCCAAAGTCTATAAAAGGGATTATTTACACAAACCAATTGCAATTGAGATTTTCACCTCATTTGGCGAATCATATTTTTTGGTTTTCCAAAATGAAAAATTGCCAAAACTAAACTATGATAATGATTCTCTTGATGAATGGACAAATCTCTGGGTTAATGATGTAATAACAAATTATGAATATCTTATTTCTCTCAATCACCATAGTAGTCGCTCTTTTAATGTTTTTTCACAATACCCAATTTTTCCATGGGTATTAAGCAACTATTCTTCTTCTAGCTTAGATTTTAATAACCATAGTATATACAGGGATTATAGGAGTCCAATTGCAGCATTAAATTCCGATCGAAAAACACTTTCGGAGAAAAAATATTCCAAAGGATTTCCAATCAACCAAGCCCCTATTTGTCCAATGATGGTTTACACATGGTTTATAAGACAAGAACCATTTTCTTCTCATCATATTAGATTTCAAGGAGGAAAGTTTGATCATTCTAGTAGATTATTTCATTCTATTGAAGGTACCTACTCAAACCCTTCTGTTCTTTCAGAACTCGTCCCAGAATTTTTTTATTCCCCAGAATTTCTATTGAATATGAATAATTATGATTTAGGGACTTCCTCATCTGGGAATGTTGTACTTCCAAAATGGGCTTCAACCCCATTTGAATTTGTTTATTTGCATCGGAAAGCTTTAGAATCCGATTATACATCTACATATCTAAATTTTTGGATCGATATAATCTGGGGAATTGAACAAGGTTCAAAACTTAATAAATACCATCCCTCAATGTATGAAACTGTATGGAGTACCCTTTCAGATAAAGAGCGAATTGAAGAAACAGAAGCCGTTTTAAAGGAAACAGGACAAATACCAAAAAAGCTTTTTTTTGCACCTCATCCTTTTAAGAAGGTTTCACATTTAATGAATCCTGTTTCAAGTCGGTTTTCAGTATATCTCAGCAAAAACAAATATAAATCATATATTTTTATGTGGAAGGAGGGGAGCATTCATGGACTAGTTGTATTAAACACTGGATTGCTATGTAGATTTATAATATCCAGTTTTTCATTATGTGTTATTGAATCATCAAGCAGAGCATTTGATATTTCTGATTGCATATCTTTATCAACACCAATTGGTAAGAATGATTTTGCTTTTGTATCTAAAAATGGGTATGAAATAGGGATAGTTGGATTTGGAGGTTCACAAAATCAACGAGTGTTTCAAAAAGTGGTAAATATTCAGGCTGACAATCAGTATATTGTAACACAAACAGCCGACTCGCAACTATTAATATGGAATCTTTTTGTGTCCAAACAATCGATTTGTTCTCTTAATTCATATTTAGCAGACATTTCTTCATTTGATATAAAGGCTTCGTTTGATTTGGTTGCCTTTTCAACCACATCATCATATATCAAATTTGCCTCGATAAGACATCAGAGTATCATAAATTCTGTTTTTGTTAATGACTCTCAACCAAAGATATTACAAATTACACAAGTTTGGGGATTTGTTTTAGTCTATGCTGAAGCATTTGAAGGAAAAGCAGGAACTTATGGTTTGTATTTGTTTTCCGTCAACGGATCATTGATCAAGAAAACTTTGATTGAAAAGAGAATTAGATATATGTGCTCCGGGTATAGGCGTTCTATTGATTACATTGCAATACTAAGCGAGGACAACGAAATATTCTTGTTTGAGGCTTTTTACATAAAGGTAGGTTCACCATTATGTAAGTTGCCAAAACATTATGAAAGAATATATTTTGTTGGAGGGCAAAATATCATTATAGCTACATCAGAAAATGGAGATATCGAAGTTATTCCATATTAATTAAATAGATTGTTTTTCGACATATTATGATATTATTGACCAACATTTTTTGATTTTTTACACCCAATTGACATCCCTAAATCTTATTAAGGGTACTATTAATGGAAAATACATTTGCCGGGAAAAAAAAGATTCAACAAATTTTTGATATAAAAAACAATTTTACATGATGATTTCTTTTTTTTATGTTTTTAGTTTTTGCAGTTTTAATGACTATTACACGGGTGGTTTCACAGAGTATATAAGTGATCAAAATGTTGTTGTAACATCTTCACATGCATGGATTCATGATTCATTTTTTAGATCTTTGACAAATGGAGCAATTGTATCAACTTTGACAGATTCTATTGTTGTTATTGAGCACTGTATTTTTTCTGAATGCACTTCAAATGATGTGGGAGGGGCAATAAAGTTTATTGGAAAAAATATCACAATGGCCAAAGTGTGCGGATATAAATGCTCGCATTATAAAGATGGATCTGATGGTATGTTTTCCTATTTATATGGCGCTAGTACTGGAGAGATACGAATAATAGTATCATCTTTATGTTTTTGTGCTCCAAAAGCGACAAGCAGCAATGAAGCTCCAATGTTAGTTAATGATGGTATACATAGGATAAAGGGATTGAATTCATCAAATAATTATGTTTTTAGAAGGTCATTCATGTATTCAGTGAATACACCTGATTCATTGTTTGAGTATTCATCGGTTATTAATTCCATTAGTTCTGAAATTGCTTGTTTGGGGCTATATAATACCAAAATAACTATTTCCAAGTCCAATTTTTGGAATAACAGTCAAGGATCATCATCTTATGGTTTGATATACCAAATATCTAATTCATACACCCCAAGTTCGTTGATTTCTTACAGTACTTTTGGGGATAACCAAAAAATTGTATCGGCGCCTCTTTTTTATGTGACTGCTGGCACAATGACAGTGATTCAATCATCTTTTTATGGAACATATTCAAATAACGGTGCCATTTTAAGCAGTATTGTTTCATGGTATGGTACTATAAGCCTTCAACATTTAAGTACATATTTGTGTGATGCTGAAAATCATTTTCAACAAGGAAATACTTTTATTAATGTTGCATTTAATCATGTATTTTTTTTCATGGTGACTCACATCATATTATGAAAAAACTCCTTGGCCAATTTATAGTAAATTCTTCTACAGTTTATAATGACAATGTTGGCATTGGTGCAATATAGAACATATCAATGGGAATAATCAATCGAGCTTTACTAAATGAGTTACCATGAAGTTGCTTCTTCTTCGTTATCAACTTCATCAATAAAATCTTCTTCCTGTCCAAAGTCTTCTTCCTCAAATTCTTCTTCTTCTTCCATCTCTTCAAAATTATTATTTGGGGGGATTTCCATGATGATACATTCAAATCCAGGCTCAATGCATATTCCAAAAATCTCCATAGCGTTTGGACCTTTTCCTCGACTCAAATGGTGAACTTCTCTTAGTATTTTATCAATACTATTTTTTGATATATCCTCCATTGTCTTGATTGCAACAGTATCCCTATAATACTGGCCCTTGTAAACAATTCCATACTTCCATGTTCCAATTTTGCTTTCATACACCAGCTCAGGGGAAAAGATTTCTTTGATTCCTTTTGGTAACCTGACATTATTAGTTAAACTAATCTGTGCTTTCTTCATTACGCCGTCAAGGTATAATCGAAGGTTTTCTGCTTGTTTTTTCTTGATATTTTTAATATCCTCACTATCCGTGGTTTTAATTACAACATTCTTACCAAGTTCTTTGGTTTCTTCCTTCATACATTTCTCATATATACCTTCAGTGATTTTCTGATCAATTGGAGGAGCTGGAGAGCATTCAACCTGGAGACAAGCAGAAAGCATCGAAGAAACCTGGCCCAATTTGGCCATCAAGTCATTAAAATCTTCTTTCAAATTACCCGACAGGAAAAACTTGAAAAAACTAGATTTTTCCTTGTAATTCTCAATAAAAGCGATAGAATCATTGATAATTAACTCAAAGAGTTCTATGATGGTCTTATCGGGGATTATTCCCTTGTTCTTCGCTTTTTCAATTGTACTGGTACAGATTTTGATATACAATTGCAGCCGTGTAAACATCTCTTTGTTCTGATTGGCATTTTCCATCATGTTATACACCTCCCATGCTGTGGACAAAATGGTCTCAATGGTGTCCATAAAAATGGCAAAAAATTTGAAAGAAAGGGAATAATCAGCCTCAAATTCATTCAACTTTCAATGGTTTTAATTTGATAAAAAAAAACAATAATTTGAATAGGCTTTAACGATACTCAAACCACTTTTGCTAACAATTCCGAAGAATAACATGCCAAACTCATAACCATAATATAAAGCTATTTAAGAGATGAATCATTGAAATTTGAAATGACACGGCAACATCCTTAAAACTAATATCATTATCTATTGGATAATTATCGTTAACACCTAAAAATGAACCATTATGGGTTTTTTATCAATAACACTTGGAATTGAAGCAGTGATAAATGTGACAGTATTTAATGGAAGAAAAAGTTTTATATGTGCGCTTTCTATACTGTGATGATAATGAAACCACAATTTCTGATTTTGAGGATTGTTTAGATCGAATTGTTGATTTCAGAACCACTCCTCTTCATAGTACTGCTAAATATGATCATCTTGGCTTTGTTAAATATCTTGTTAATCAAAAATTTGATATTAGTGTAATTAATAATGGTGATGAAAATTTTTGAATAATATTTCTCCTCATCATTAGCTGCTAAAAATGAACATATTGGTATTATTGAATATCTTGTGATGAAAAATGCTGATATTTTTGTGAAAAACTAAAAATTTGACATATCTAATTTGATATTTCCCCTCTGTTATTAGATACAGAAAAAAACAATATTGATATTGTGAAGTATCTCATTTCTCATGGATCTGACTTATCTAGAGGATTAATGCAGGAGATTTATCTTCATTGGGTTTCAATAAAAATGGTTTCCTAAGTTTTTGCATTCCTAATTAATAATAAAGCAGATATTAATGCAAAAATTCAATATGTTGAGGTTTTTTTTGAATCAAACTGATTTTCATTTAACTAGCAAACCAAAAAAAGTAATATTTGAGTTGTGGAATATCTCATTAATCAAAAAGTTGATACAAAAACAGGAACAAAAATGTAATAACTCCTTGTAATACAGATGTAGAGGAGATTTGTCTGATATTGATAATTCTAATTTAGTTTTTTTGAAACAAAGGCTATGAAGAAATGGTATCAGAGGTATAAATCATACAAAAAGCTTTTGGATCGGAAAACAAAACGCTTCTTGAATTATTAAGTTCAAAAGATTCATATACTTGAAGAGAAAATACCTTTGATTGTTTCAATATCAAGTAATATTAGCTTGTTTTTAATACTTTCAGAAGGTTCAATTGAGTGAAATACAAGTTTTTGAGGATCAATTTGATTATTACATCTTGAACACATTCCATTATGATTAAACAAGTCAATTGCACTAATTTTGCACTGAGTACTCCCCACAAAATGGGACACAGGATCATTCCTTTGAAAACTACATTTATTAATAATAATCCAATGAAATGGAAAACATCCAAAACCAACATTGTCCAAAACAAGATTAATGGAAGAGGCTTTATTGGAAGATACAAAAACTATTTGTTGGTTATCACAACGAAAAAACTTTGCAGGCTTACCTTGTATATATATCAAATCGAGTGGGAAATAACCCAATAATTTCGTACTAATTGGATCAATTTGATAACCGAAACACCTTATCATATAAAACTCACCTAATTCACATTTTGTTGTTGGAAACTCAATATTTTTTTTCCAAAGACATATATTAATCCTATATTCAGATCCCACTTGATTGAAGTAGCTCGGAAGGGCCGGAAAAATTGAATCAACATCCTTCATCTGAGAAATCTTCCTAAAAAAAGTAATAGATACCATTAAATTTCTAAAAATACAACAATTGGCCAGATCAAACTCAACTTGAGAAAAGCAACAAAAAACTGAAGACATAACAGGATGATTAATAAATTTGTCGATGGAAACCAGATTTATATCATTATAATCTGGTAAATTGGATATCTTTGTTGGTTTTGATGAATTTGATTTCCTTTTGCTGGGCTTTTCAATCATAAAATTATTACTTGTTTTATTATTAACACTCATATCATATGATATTTCATTTAAAGGAATTCGAGATCAAGCACCAATTATCGTCAAACCATTTTAAAAGGACATCCTTTCTCCTCTTTGCATCTCTGTCAAGTTTAATATTCAAATCATTTGATATTTTTTTTGCAAATTCACATAAATCTTCTCTTTTCACATCATTTCCAAATCTCTTGGAAATCTCAATCCATGCTTGGGATGTTTTATATTCAAAACCATTCAATCTTTTCATAATTCTATCTTTTTCCGATTCAGAATGAGTTTTAACTTTATCCTTTTTGAAAACAGTAGGTGAACTGCATTGATTCAATGTTTCACTCAATGGTTGCTCTGGTAGAACAAAAGTTTGAGAACAATTCAACATATCAACTAATTGCTCAAGTCTGGAGGCCACAGTAATTGTTATCATCTCGTTGCCATACGCCATATTAATCACACTATTTAGATTAGTTGCTAATTCATTTAGAGAACTCTCTGACATCATATGTATTGAAATGTCATTTGACATTACTCTCACAATTCTTTATTTGAAATACACAATTATCAATATTGATTGAATACCAATGGTGAAAAGTATCAATTTTTTGAATATTAATTGATGTATTTATTCGATATTTAACGATTAATCATTGAAAAACTTCTTGTAAACCAGATTTGATTTCTACAGTCTATTACAATGAATTGTTCAATTTTGTCTCTTCTAGTTTTTTCATTTTATGAATCGATTCCATTTTTCTTTGTGGATCGCAATTGTTTCATGATTAAGGATTCATTTTTTAAGAAGGTTTCTGCCCAAATGTTTCGAGTTTTTCCATATAGCGATTTATCGATCAGAAAATGCTCATTTTCACGAATAATTGGGAATATAGTTAGCGTTGGTGCTATTTATTCGCAAATTGTTGAATCTCCTATCAATTTGAATAGTTATTTTTCTATTATTGATTCAGAATTTCGGGATTTTCCTAGCAATAGCTTTGAGCATGTGTTTAATTGCAATGAAAACTCATCTGTTGTAACTATTGTTCGGTGTAGGTTTGTCAATCTTAACGCAAAAGCTACAACTACGATATGTTTGATAAACATTCTGTCAGCCCTCAATGCCACGATGGTTGGCCTATGTTTTAGTAATTGCGTCGTTGGTCATGCATGTATATGTGTCAATTCTCATACAAACAATATAAAATACACATATATTAACCAAACATGCGAATCAAGTATTCGCCAAGCTCTCAGTTCCAGAGTTGGCGGACGGAATGAGTTTGAATATTATTACAATAATATTACCAATGCTATGTCTCATTCATCGCGGTCTTCCTTATGTATTCTGACTTGTCCAAACAAATGCATAGGGGGTTATTCCTATTTCAAAAATAACAACGGAACATCAATGGTACTTATCAGCGCTAATGTGTCATCTTTTCGAATGGAATCAATGCTTTTCATTAATAACACTAATTATATAGGCTGGTTCGAAATCATTAACTATCCCTCATTCTCCGTTTTCCATAATTGTGGGTTTTTCCAGATTAATGGAGCGGATCTACTAACATATGGAGGGACTGTACATTTATCATCACTATCATTGAGCAGCTGTGTATATGACTACATTCCTTCAACTTCTCAAATAACTATACTCAGTATTAAACAAGATTATATGAACAATTACCATTTCCCATATGACCTTTCAACCAAGAATTGTCATTTGTCATCCATTAATAGATGCCCAACAATAAGACCTATCAGTCCAATTATGATACAATACTTTTTGGTTTCTACATTAATAATAAATCATTGATGATGTTTACTCAAGCTTACTTCTTTGGTGCTGGTTTTTCTTCGGGTTTGGCTTCTGGCTTGACCTCTGGCTTGGCTTCGGGCTTTCCTCTTTGCACATTCTTCTTTCCACTCATGTAGAAAATGAAGTGACTATATACAATGATAGATTGAATGATGTCACTTTGTATCCTCCAAAGAGGTTCAGGGGATATTTTTCTTTCAATTTTTGCACTCATTTGTGAGTTGAAAAACTGTGGTGTGAATAACATTGTGTCAGTTTTCATAAATAGACAAAAGCGGTTTGACAAAAAATATGAGTAATCTTAAACCAAAAAACCAATCAAAAATGTACGATTTTTCTCAACAGGCAAAAAGTAACGAAGAAATATGTACCGCTCTTGGATACCCAAAGATATATGTTAAACGTATGTTTTTTTTCTAATATCAGCTGAAGAAAGGAAAATATTCTGTCCTAATTGCGGAAGAGAAGGGCATCAGTTTGAAGAATGCAAAGCTCCAAAAATGGATGAGTTATGCGAGCGCCTTAACCAAGCCGGATTTGGGGCTGGTTCTTTGGAAAAGAAGAAGAAAATTTTAGCAGACTTATTACATCCGAAATAGAGTATTCCTACAGTAAATTATATATTAAAATCACTTGAAAAAAGATTTGTTTCCGAGTCATAACCAAGTTTAACATCATCCATATACTGCAAATAATCTGACAACTTTGAATGTGATATAAGCCCAAAATGAGGGTGAACAAGCTTAAATAAAGATCTCTTATTGGTTGGATCAAAATCAATCGGGTATGTTAATAAATAATTGATTGCAAACAAAAACACACCTGGAGTGGATGACAAAAAAATGCATGGATAATGGTCATTATGATAAATTGAATTATTAAACCACTCTTTGAAGCACAAAGTAGGGAATGTGGTGTCAATTATATCATCGATAACGACCCCAATATTTGAAATCAACCCATATCTCGCAGCAAAGACTAAATAATCATTAAAATATACAATACTTTCAGTACTATTAATCTGGTTCCTGATAAATGATTTAATCCCTTCTTGTTTAATTGAATTGGAAATATGAATACTATTAGATATTACATTTGCTACATTTTCGACAGATATGCATTCGATGTTGGAAGTAATTCTATACCAATCTTTTTTGGCAAATTCAATCAGGTCTAATCGATAATTCAGATCGTTTTTTAATACTACTTCATTCACTATTTGATGTAATACACCATCAAAATCAATATGTTTACCAATCCCCTTTATTTCAGATAATTGAGAATGCCTTGAATACTTTTGACTTCTATGAACTCTACATTGCCAATGAAAATCTTTTCCTGGTCGGCACCAGGAATCTTTCTCAAATCCATTTAATTGAAAATTCTTGTTCAAAGAATTGGGTTTAATGCCAATAATTTTAGAAAGAAGTCCTGAATGGTAATAAAAATGCAATCCGTCATCTGCCCATTCGATGCCAATATGATTTAATTGCTCTGGATGATCCTTTGAAAAAAGTAGACATAAAAATATTTTCTCATTGAACCTATTTCTAAAAATAAGGCTTGATTTAAGCTCTTCTAATGAAGAAACACTATTCATATATATTAAAAAATCAATTAAATTTGATTCATGTAAACCTGTGTAAACTACCTTGGTTTCGCCTTGGTTATTTGCATCTTTAAAGATATTGGTATTTTGCTATCAGGTGGAAACCTTTTCATTATTTGAAAAACTGCATTAGAGTTATCAACAAAGAAATTCTCTAATGCATGAGAATTTGCAGCTTTTTTCATTGTTGAAATAATCTCTAATTCAGATCCTTTTTGTTGAGCAAGAAGCATAATCTCTTGCTGGTGTCTCTGGATCATCAAATTACATTTATTTTTATACTTCAAATCGATTTCGTGTTGGTTAGAGTAGGTATTAGTCGAAAACTCTTTCTCTAGTTGTTTTTTAAGGTTAAATGCAGTTTGATACTGGTGGCTCTCAGCAAGAATTTTAGCAGATAGTAATCCAGTTTTGTGGATCTTTTGATCTATAAATGCTTTAGAATTCCTAGCATAATCCCATTCTTCTGTCAATTCTTGAAATTCGATTTCTTGTTTGTGCTTCAAATCAACAAATTGGTTATAATAAATACGTTCGACTTCGTTTTTGGCATAAATAAGTTCATTCTCATGATTTATAATAGATTTGGAATATTTTTTTGATTTTATTTCTTTGTTTTGCAAATACAGATGTACTTTTTTAGATAATTCCTTTTCATTTTCGAAATTCTCAATCATCTCTAATTCATCATATATTTCCTTAGCATATAAATAATTTCCTTCTTCAACAGCTATTCCAATCATTTGCTTAGCCTCTGACGAAGTCCTTGGTTTCTTAGAAATCATTATAAAAAATAGTTTACATTACTAAATACTCTCAAGTTCTCTAATGTACTCATCAAGACTATTGATAAGAAACTTCGAGCAAGGTGTATCCTTGGGAACCATAACTGGTTCTTCAAAAATGGCTTTCTTCCATTGGATGTTGCTACTTTTTGGTTTGATTATATTGGAAAGATTATCTGCATATACTTGACGAGCCTTTTTCATTTCTTCATCATCTTCGATACGAATTCGTGCTTTTGGCTCTTTATTGACAGTTTGCTCTGGTTGAATCTCTGATAATAGAATTTGAACTGAACAATTAGGGCATTTCGATGAACCTATTCTAGATATCTCATCAATAACTTTATAAGCATCAAACACACACCCTTTACATGATGTTGTATGAGCTGGAAAGGAGGTAATATCTTTAGCACATGAACAGTTTGAACCCTGGGGTTTATTTGTGATTTCCATTAATACTTCTGTTGCAGGTCTGCGAACAAACTGCTGAATAATAAGCCATTTCAATGATATTGAGTTCTTCATTGGATAACTAAAAATCAACTTTGGGGAAACTAAAACTTGATCTGGTATTATATAACAAGGAGTATTTTCTCCAAAAGAAACAGATGGTATTTCAATATTATTAATATAAAGAGGCTGGTTATTGGTTGGCTCAGATAAATTAATAAAATGGCAGACAGATATTGTGTCCACCCTTTTTGTTAATGTATTTCCAATTTCAATTGAACTAAGATATGATGGGAAAAAGTTATATAAAATCTTATTATTCTTAGTTTGGGTTAATACCTTCGGACAATATGGCTCTTTAAACTTGGTAAATATCTCCGTTTGGTTTCGAAAGCTATCGAGAATAGCAAAGACAGTTTTTGACATATTTGGATATGCAGGATTAAAAATGGAAGTAAAAGACTCTATTCTGTTTTCTTTTTTCCTTGGTGATCCATTCTCAAACAACTTAAAGAACAAATCTTGTTTGTCTTCTGGCAAAGAGATGATAATCTGAGTGATGGTTGCAACTTCGGAATTATTTTGAGGAAGAAAAGGAGTGGCCATTATTTGATTTGTTGAAGGAATCCTTACTGGTTGCGGGGATGGATTACCAAGAGAGGAATCAATAGGTGTCGAAACGCTTGGTGGAGTGGAAGGGGGAGGCATTTGCTTTGGTGCGTTTTTTGATGATTTCTTTTTCGTATTTGTAGAATGAGACGCATTGTTAACGTTTTGAACATTTTTTTGTGCCATTACTCCAGGATATCCTGGCATTTGATATGGGTTGAACCCAGGAATCATGCCTTGTGTCATCTGGACACCCATCATTTGGGAGTTCTGCGGATTAATTGGATTATTTCCGGCATTTGGTATATTTATATTCGGATTCATATGACTATTTTGTTGCATTTGCAATAACTGAAGAGCATTCTGATTCATATGATGAGGTGTGCCATAAGGGAATTGTCCTTGTTGCATCATAGGATTCATTGGCATTCCAGGGAAAGCTTGCATGGGGAAATGGTGCATTCCTTGCATACCGCTGTTCATTCTACCAAAAGATTGTTGAAAATTCTGCATTTGCTGCGGATTGTTCGGAATTGCTTGATTATTCCCTTGTTGAATAGGAAAATTTGGGAATGACTGATCTGGCACAGGGTGATTCATATTGATAAATAATCGTCAAAGCTATTTAACATTTTATTCCTTCTTTGATCTTAACTCATTAAGCCTCATCTCTATTTGCCTTATTGTCTCTCCATCATGATCATGAACGCCAAGTTCATGAAGCTGCTCAAGCCATGAAGTCCTATCCTGTACCTCCGTTATGATCTGATCCTTAATGGTAAATACTGGAGCATCAAAGTCGATTGATTCCAATTTCTTTCTCTCAATCTCCTCTTCATCGATACCATACATTGTGACAGCAAGCTTTTTCTTCTTTTCATCCGATGATGGACCTACAGGAACACTTGGTGCTAATTCTGGTTCATAATATTTTGTATCTTCTAATATTTGATCAAGCTGTTTGGTTAATGGCTTTTTCCCAATTCTTGCCATGGTAAAAACCTTTTGCTCTGGTTTTGGCTTTGTTTCTTGCTTGAATACTTTTGGTTTTGGTGGCAAAGGTAATGATCCTTGAATTTGTATTGTCTCTTTCATTTCTTTCTGTTTGCGGATCGACATCCCATTTTTCTTCATAAGTTTCGTTAAGAATTCATCTGTTTCTTTGGATAATCCTGACTCTGTGTGTTTGGTAGGCCTGGCGCCAAGGCTCATAACGTAATTTTTAATGAGCGCTATTGAAGCTTTTTCCAAGAAGTTCGATGAGTACGACCTTAAAGGAGATGGAATAATTGGATTTAGCGATTTTCATAAGCTTTGTGAAGATCTTGAAGGCAAAGACTTGAGTGAAGCACATTCTAGAGTTTTATTTAATGGGTTAGTCTTTGACTCGAAAGATGCTCTCTCAAAAGAAGAATATATACGCTTTACTGAATTTTTACTAAATGAGAACCATCTTAAGGTGTGTTCTGTTGTGTTTCGTGGATTTGACGAAGATAGATCTTGTTCCCTAACAATGGACCAATCTTTGAGATTTGTAGAATATCTTGATAAAAAATGCACGAGAGAGCATCTACAAGACGTTTTATTGGAAGAAACAGGAAAAAGAAAAGGGAGATTTACTTTTAATGTTCTATATAAATACGTTTCTGGAAAAGAGATTGATCTATCTTATGATCCATATGAAGGAAGGATAATGAAATCTTCAAAATGTTGTTTCATATTATAAGTCAAGAAAAAAAAAGGGCTGATGTAGGACTTGAACCTACATGTCTCATGTGGTGCCCTCGTTGCCAAGAGCTCACACTTGAGCGCCTAATCCATTCGGCCAATCAACCATCCAAATATAATCAGAAAGTGTTTAAAGCTATGTTTTATTATCGCTACAAAGTGATTAATAGATCATTGAAAAAACGATAAGAAAAACTGACCAGATAAATCAAACTTTCATAAGTTTATAAATACAATTTTTTATCTAGTGTATTCACAAATTGTGCCATGAGTTTTTCTACAGTGACATTTGTTTTCCCGTATCCAATCTGTAGCCATGATGTGTGCCATATAGTTCCAATGGCTGATGAAAGTGTTGGGCAGCTGATTTCGCGGGTTTTTGCAGCTTTGGGAGTTCATAGTGTTTCATCATCTGGATTTGGAATTTATATCACTCCAGCAAATCGATGGCTGATGAGAAATTCCCTATTGATTTCATATTCTTCCGTTTTGACATCACTTGTTCCTGGATCTCAAATACAGATACGACCATATTCATTAAACGTTTTAGAAATAACCTGTTTGGATCATAAGATTAAATTAGATTGCGGGTCTGATCAATTGGCGCAGTCTGTTTTGTCGAAGGCAATTTCTGCCCTCAAAAAGCAGGATCCAAAGTTTTATTCGGGTTTTTCGTGGGATTTGTTCTACAACGGAAAGAAAGTCGAAGAGAATTCCAGAATTTCTTCAATTTTGCCCATAATTGGTCCATTGACAATTAAAAAAGGGTTTGTTAAGTCATCCATCAAATCTCCCGTGTTTGGAACTCATTTATCAAATGCTCTTGCAAGGGATGGGCCAAATCACATTGTTCCTACCTTTTTCGAAGATATTTTGAATCTAATAGAAGAGAAAATTCATGAGGAGGGTATTTTTCGCAAGAATGGTAACCAAAGCTTTATTTCATTTTTAGCAGAGCAAATTGATAAATACGAAAAGCAAAGCGAAATACTACCAATAATTGATAGGGCTGATGTACATGACCTTTCAGGATTGCTTAAGCTTTATCTAAAGAGTTTAAACGAGCCCCTAATACCCTTAACTTTCTTTCAGCCTTTCGATGAGGCTCTTCGAATACCTGATCAAACAAAAAGATCTCTAAGGATTAGGTGCCTATTATATGCCCTCCCATATCCTAATTATGGAATGCTTGACAAACTGATTAAATGCCTTCAGAAAGTTTTAGAACATACAAATGAAAATAAGATGACAATGTCAGCAATTGCAACATGCATTTCTGCTGTGATAATCAAAAACCCGGATCCATTATCAAACCCTATTGAGACCCAAACAGTCATCCAATCTTTTACCTGTGAATTGATCAAGAATGCAAATATATATTTTCATAATGAACCTCTACATTTTCCAAAAGGCTCTGCTGTATGTACCCAATCATTTATTCCCCATTCGAGTTGGAAAGGATTTCTATATGTTCCAATTGGATCAATTGTAACCATCATAAATAAAGAACCAGAAGACTTAATGGATTCATGGATTGTCCAGCATGAGAATAATGAAGGAGCTGTAATGTCATCACATTTTCATGAAGAAGATGGAACTCATATAATCGAAAACCCAGACTACATCATAATTGATCTTCGATCAGCCATTAATATCAAGCAGTTTGTAGAAATAATTCCTTTCTATTCCTATGAAAGCCCCGAAAAAATGAATCAAAAACATGAAAACCTTCAAAATATTAAGTTCAAACTTAACACAGAAATATCAGCATATAAAATAGAACAGTCTCTAGAAAGAACGGCAATCATTAAGGCACTTATTGGGCAGTATCATGCCATTCTCTCAGAGCTCTAATTGTTGAATAGTTTACCTAAAAATATGATACTTTTTACTCTCTTTTCGCTAAGCAAATCCATATTTTGGGAATATGATGAAAACGAAATTGATTCTATTCTTGCTAAATCATTTGATAAACCCCTAATGCTTATGTGCTGGAGCCATTTCTGTGGTCATTGTAGACATATGCCAAATGAAACCGCACGGTTCAAAAAGATGGTTGGGAATAGAGATGATGTAATTATAACTGTTATTAACTGCGCCAATACATCTGGGTGTAATAAAATGGCGATTCGGTACACACCATATATTGGTTTAGCCATTGGACACAACTCTGCGTATTGGCCTGAATCAAAAGAAAAAGAGCCTGAAAAATGGATTGAATTTCTAAATGAATCATTGAAACCAAGAATATCTGAAGTTTCTCAGATTAATACTTTGGAATCGATAAAACAATCCCACAATCATGGAGGAACTGTTTTTTATCTTGAAATTCCATCTAGGGATCATATACTTTTGGAAAAATACACCACTCTTTCGAAAAAGTTTTATGTATTTCGAGCTTCTTTTTCATACAAAATAGTTCCTAATGTCATTCCGTCGTTGGTTGCATATAGGTACCCTTATTGTGAAATAAAGTGTAATGATATTAATAATATCGAATACTTTATTGAAATGCACAAGTATGGAAATGGGCATGGTTTTACATATGCAGAAGTCATGGATGCAAAAAGTCGGATGGACACTGCTATTATAGTTGTTGAAGATGAATTGCATCCGGGTCATAATGTTCTTCTCAAGCATTTAGCATCTAATCACTGTGGTACAATTACTCCAGGATGGATTTCTTCAAGAAGGGCTATTCAAATAATGAGGACATACAATCTCACTGAAATCGAACTCCCGGCAATGGTTTTCCTGAACAAAATGCGAAATTGCAATTCATTATATACAGGAAGAGTTTCCATAGCTCATAAAACATCATTTTTAGATGATTCCATAAAAGGAAAACTATGCGATCAGAAATATATCAGTAATAATGCAATCAGTGTGCCAATGAGAAAAAAAGCTGAGATTGAGGCAGAAGTTACCAAAAATTCCATTCATGGATGGGTTTTTTCTTTGTTATATTTAATAATATTAATGATCCCATTGTTCTTTTTTCAGAATAAGAACCCAATTGTGTCAAAAATTGAATAGAGTTAATCAATAATAAAAACTACTTCAATTTAATGAACAAGTAAATGAATAAATAGGAATATGAACTGGATTCTACATCCTGTGCTCACGGTGTTTCTTTGAATGATTGGGAAATCTGTGTTGCAGTGATATGTTTGATAGAACTTAATGCAATATGAGGGGGCATATGAAAAGGAATTATTAATTGAAGTAAAAACTGGTCCTTGAGCAATTGTTCCTATATGATCAATGTAACTATTCGATAGTGTTAATGATTTTTGATCTTCAGAATGAAAAAGAGTTCCTGAATTCTGGAAATAAATTCCATTATTTATTGCAAAGTTCCCATTCCTCACATGTAATACACCTTTTTGAGGACTATTATTATTAAGAACATTAATATATGATATACTGAAAGACTTTGTTCCATAAAATAAAATGCATGAATAATCTGATACATGATTATGAGAAAACGAACACCATGAACAATCAACTTGATTTGGGTCATCAAAATAGATTCCTGATGTTATCCAAGCCTTATTCATTGAGCTATTTGTATGAAAAAGACTTTGTTCCCCATATACAAACCTAAATGAATGATAACCGACTGTACTATCTGAACAATTTGAGATAGAAAGATAACTGATGATGACTGAAGTGGCTGATATATCTGCAAATTGGCCATATTGGTTAGATTTGCATGATTTAGCACATATCATATCCAAAAAAGAGCTTGATGATTCAAAAAATATTGCCCCTCCAACATCTTTGCTAATACAATAGTAAAATAATGAACAAGAAATATTCATATAATAATGACCATTTTGAATAAATATTACACCGCCTTTATCATTGATCTGGCCGATCCTAAAAAAACTGCAGTCTCTAATTAGAACATTTGAATCAACATATGATCTTCCTAGCCCTTCCACGGGATTATAACATTCATTTGATAGTATCATTGGTTGCCTGTCATCATCTACAAATTTTTTTAAATAACAAAAACATAAAAGTAAGAACATAAAAACAAATACACTATTGAATAAAACTTTATTGTAATAATTATGACTCAAATTCTTATTAACATTGGCAAATAAGAAAGAAGGAAATAAGTTTGTGTAATGTGCGATCACTTTTGATTGTCCCATCAGTTAATCTTACTCTTCCCACACAATAGTAGGTATTAACATCATTTACGATTATCGGATTAAGAAAAGTGTTGGTATAACAATTAATGGTTGTCATATATCCAGATGGCGAACACTTGATATCATTGCTATCAAAATAACAATTTGAAATTGTGTATACCTTGGTGACTCCAAAAATATTTAATGGAGTGTTGTTCATAAAAATAGAATTGTGAATATTACAGCCACCATATATCAACAAAACCACCCCCGAACCTGAAGGAGCACTGCAATTAATAAAGGATAGGTATGAAGCATCAAAATCAGGTGTTTTATATGGGTAATAAACATTTCCATTAATACATTTCTCGAAATTATTATAGATAGAGATAATACTTGTTGAATTCAAAAACAAAACCCCAGTTGTATATGTTTGTACGCTTTTGGTAATAGTATTTGAGATATTATTAAACGAAAAAATAGATCGTGTATAATAAAAATGGAAAGATGAATGGGAGTAAGTTGTCTCTCCAGCATTGACAAGAGTGCAGTGCGACACTGATGCCTGGAATGATGATTTCGCAAAAACAGCTATCCCTCCATAGTGTCCTCCTTGATGAACATTATCCATCCCAGAAAAACAACACTTTTCAACAGAAAGAGAGATCCCAGAAGAAAACACACCAGATGATTCAATACCCTTTCTGCACTCATAAAACATACATCTGGAAATGGAAGAATTAGTATTTAAATCGGTTATTGAACAACATCCTGTTGCTGAGGAAAGAGTAATTGACCTAAAAGTACAGTCAATTACTGATAAACAATTGGTGACTGATGTAAATGACTGAATTTGATTATACTGAAAATTAGAATAATAACTGCAATCATCCACCTTAATCAAAGACTGAAGAGATTTTCGAAATTCAGATTGTGAAACATGCAAAAACTTGGATGAAATAGAATAAAAACAAATTCCAGCAATATTAGAAAATTGTGAATCTCTAATAAAAACATTTCCCTTTCGAACAAAAGAAAATCCAGAATTCACATAATATAAAGATAAAAACCTTAAAGATATGTTCATTACAATAATAAATAAAAGTGACTGAATTTTAGTGAATTTGTTTGCCAGTTACTTAAAACTGATGAAAGCTGCTTGATTGATCAGTATTTTTCCTCTTTTTGATTTGAGTGAATACAATTACAACAAGAAATACGACCAGAATACCAGAACCTATCAATATATATAGAATAGGATTCTTTTTCTGGTTCAATTTTGAATCATTTTGTGAGTCAGATTGAGGAGATGACAGAGGAGTTGGTTGTTCAGTCAAATGAGGGGTGATTTGAGGTGTTGGTTGGAGTCTATCTAATGGAAATGGAACTCTTTCTGGTTGTGGGATGATTTGTTTATCGTATTCAATTCCTTCACACAAGATTTTTGGAGATGTGCATATGAATGATGTAACAAGATTATTATCATCAACAGATATATTTTTCCCTTCATAATTGCATAAATATGTTCTCCCGTAAAAAAAGACTTCATAGTATGAGTTATCATTCGAACATTCGACATGACCAAATAAAGCATTAAGAGCATCCTCTGTTTTGGCTTTAGCAACAAAACATGAAGCATCTTCAACTCTATAAGCGCTCGCTTTCACAGGAATATAATCATGATAAAGATCACCTCTGTATGACAAGTTAAGTGGATTATAAAACTTCTCTGAAGAACAAAAATCTTGATCTTCTTCATCAATACTTGGACATGACACTGGTACAGTGACACACACGGTCATTGATTTGTAATCATAGTCACAAGAAACAATGTTTTCAATGTCCTTTTTGCTACAATAGTAGTGTGGAGGAAGAAATGACATCATGGGCTCTCTATGGAGATTTTTGGGTTGTAACTCTCCAAATGATCGGAAATCTCCCCACCTCAAAGGTTTTGCAAGTGAAAAATCAACCGAATACCAACCCATATCCTCAATAATGCTTAGAACCATATCTGAGATGACAGAGTACCCTTGTACTTGTCCACTCATTACCTCTCCATTAGAAATCCTTCCTTCTGGATGTGAATACTTAGTACCTGATCCTCCACCATTCTCAATTTCAATTCCCATTGGAATTCCTGGAGCAAATTCTGATGAATTCCACCTCTTTTTGGCATAGTTATGGCATTGTGGTGTGTGAAGAATATAAAAGCTTCGGTTGGGAAATCTTGGGTCTTCATATTTTGATAAAGGAAAATCACTTCCCCAGGATTTTCCTGTTTCCCTGTTAAGCCATTTTGCGTAATATGAATTAGAAAGGCCTAAAACATGAACAAATTCATGGAAAATTACATGAAAGAGACTATTTTGATCGGTTGATGAAAAACCTTCCTTTAAAAAAACACTTGGGCATATGTTGATAAGTCCTTGAGTAGGGCGGTAATTTATTGGATCCATCATTAATCTTGTTGCATATGCTGCACTATTAATGCATGGTCTTGTTGTCACTGTTATGAAAAGATCACTTTCAGTAAGATTATATGGGACTTTAATGTCAAATGCTTCATCATCATAAATTTTTCTTAAACCAAAAAATCTATCTGTTTTGATTAGTTTTCTAATAAAAGTTTTCATTTTGTCAAATACTAGCACATGAGAGAACTGATGCTTGAGAATATCATCTTCGGTACATGTATAGTCTTGTTCTGTACCAATAATTTTCACAATTTGTCCCTCTTCTGTGCATACTCTTTTGTCATTTTGCAAAAAATGGAAGTCAACATTCATTGGTTTCCTCAGTGATTCGGAATAGTCATATTCAGCACTTTCTTGAATATCCGAAGGTAATTTGATTTCATGTTCAATCACATCATTTCTTAGATCAATCAATTTAGAATTAAGTTCATGATACTTCAAGAACAGAAATACAATCATGAAATTGAACCACAGAAATTATGTGTTAACGGCAGTTTTGTTTTCAAAACAGTTGAATTCTTTGAAAAAATGATGAATATTGTGAGAAAAATCATGAGAATTCACAATAGAATAATTATCGAATAATTTCACAGTTAAACAACCAAATTCAACTATCAAAAACGAAACTATTTATCACGATTCATTATATAAACAAAATAAAATGAGTATTATCAGAAATATGATTTGAATTTCATGGATCAATATTGATAGAGAAATCAATGTATCACTTTAAACAATAAATCGCAAATATCTACCAAAAATTGGATGATACGAGTGAATCATTGATTATCCAAGGATAGATCTAATTTTTGTGCATATCGATATAATAACCACAAATATTTAAGTATATCTGGCAAAGGGATAGTGAAGGAAAAAGCTTTTTTTTATATTATGGGTTTATTCATTTTGGTCCCTGCGCGACTTTTTTCCCATAGCAATCATACGATAGTTGTCAAAGTTTCTTTTCTTTCTTTCAATAAACCGGATATTCCAATAACATGATAAAATTTTGAGAGCTTTTTTCCTATTATCATAATGATTCACAAAATAGTAAAGGATTTGGTTATCACAAGATATTATATTGGTCAATTTAAAATCAATAAAATTACTTTTAAAAAATACACAAATCTCAGGGCTATTTATTCCAAAATCCAACTATCAATTAAAAGGCGAAAATTGCGTATTACCTTCAGATGTTATACCTTTTGCTACAAACTTTGAATATGCATAGTATCCACCTCCTCCAAGTACTCCCACCCCAATGATACCTCCTCCTATGGCTAGGTAATTTGTTTTGCAAATATCATACATTTCTTTACAAATTTCTTCATCATTTTTTGTCCCATCATGGATCAGTTTATTAATGTCGACATTCAATAAACAGTCATTTTTAAGATGAATTTCACTAAATATGTCACACATAGAATAGTTTGTTATATATAACCAAAAGCTTTCACTATAATGAATCGAACTATACCTTTTTCCACTAATAGTAGTTTTACATTCATCACAGTTTTCAAAAGGGGTATCAGCATCATTTAAGAAGAATCTTTGAGGGATTTCTATTCTTGGTGGAACATTGCATGCAACAATGGCAACAAGCAATTCGAACATACTGAGAAGTGAATTGTTAATCATTCAAACAATTTTTACTAGCGAACTGTATCCGATATTTTATCAAATGACATTTTTCATTGTCTGGCATTTAATCATTTTCACAGTACAGATTATATGTCATATCAACTCACTAAATAAATTATGTGCCTAAAAATGAAACTTATAGGTAATTAAAACATGAGTTAATAGTGTTTAGTGATTAGTTTGAGAATATGCCTGCATTTTTCGGATTACTGGACTCAATTCTCGGCTATCATCTCATCTGTTATTGAGAATTATTGAATAGTTTCTTTCCTATTATAACACTGAATAAACTTGATACAAACAAATAGTGAGTTCATCACTTTATTCTAGAAATGACTATTTATTGAATGTCGACATTAATAAACTGATCCATGATGGGACAAAAAATGATGAAGAAATTTGTAAAGAAATGTATGATATTTGCAAAACAAAATACCTAGCCATAGGAGGAGGTATCATTGGGGTGGGAGTACTTGGAGGAGGTGGATACTATGCATATTCAAAGTTTGTAGCAAAAGGTTAGGGATGCTATCTGGTGTTAAAATTCTATTTCTGGTGTAATAATTATTCTTAATTGGGTGTTTTAATGAAATTGTTTACTCAACTTTGTGAATCCTATATTGATGAAAACACCATTCTTGATTCTTCGAGTTTCTTTTTTGTCCTGTATCTATGTTTTGAAATTACCAATCGTTGACCAGAAAACATTCTTTCTGCTGCTGCTTCTGATGAAGGAATTGTCAGATACCTTATAGCGATTGATGAAAATGCCCTCCA
>Ga0209639_1001147_pt1 | contig 29311 bp, 36 predicted proteins | sample EPASupsiteHSE605_FD_187268 | JGI IMG/M metagenome (GOLD analysis project Ga0209639, IMG submission 187268) | Bioremediated contaminated groundwater from EPA Superfund site, New Mexico - Sample HSE6-05 (SPAdes) (version 2) | ecosystem: Environmental > Aquatic > Deep subsurface > Groundwater >... | reverse complement strand
ATTAGCTGATGAACTACTTGGGGAACAACAGGTGGTAGTAAAGGCACTGCCAAAATATCTCAAAAAGATTAAAGGGATTGGAGGTTGTACGCTATTAGGAGATGGCAGATCCAGCCTTATCCTGGATGTTGCAGGGCTGGTAAATTAATTGATGAAATGAAGAATCGTTTGTTTGTGATTATTCATATTTACAAGAAGCAGAAAGGAGTTGATGATATGTCGGAAGTTATGGGACAGATACTTGAACTAAATGAGGATACTCAGAGGGGGAAATTTTTAACATTTGTTATTGGACGGGAAGAATATGCCATTGAGATTAAGTATGTGACCGAAATCATTGGCGGAATTCAGGCTATTACAGAAGTCCCCGAGGTACCTGATTATATACGAGGAATAATAAATTTGCGAGGTAAGATAATTCCCGTGATGGATGTTAACATTCGCTTTAAAAAAGAACCCAAACCTTATGGAGATCGAACTTGTATTACGGTAATTGATATTGACGAATTATCAGTGGGGCTTATCGTTGATAATGTTGCTGAAGTACTATCGATTGCTGATGAAAATATAGTGCCTCCTCCGGATGCTAAGTCTGGCTTTCATAATCGTTATATAAAGGGTATTGGTAAAGTAGGTAATACTGTAAAGTTGATCTTGGACTGTAAAATCCTTCTAGGAGAAGAGGATTTAGTCAGCTTTACGGAGACCGCATAATGGCATTTACGTATTTTTTTCGCGATCTTCAAACCCTCGAATTAGTGCGTAATCACGCTCTGCCATTTCTGAAAACCCGCCGGTATATAAACATCTGGGATGCAGGCTGTGCTATGGGACCGGAACCATATACGCTAGCTATAATTTTGCGAGAAAGTATGGGGCATATGTATTTCCGAAACATCCGCATTAAGGCTACAGATATAGATGAAAGTAATCTTTTTGACAAGATCATTAGCGAGGGTATATACCCTCAGGAACAGGTGGAGAGAATACCCAGGGATATTTTCCACACCTATTTTGAAAAAGCTGAGAAGGAAGGCCATTACAGGATTATTGAGGAGATACGTAAGGCCGTATCTTTTCAAAAACATGATTTGCTTTCCATGCAAGCCGTGGGAAATGATTTTGGCATGATAATCTGTAAAAACGTGCTTTTGCATTTTCGTGAAGATCAAAGGATCAAGGTGATTCAGATGTTTTACGACTCATTGATGGAAGGGGGAGTTCTGGTTTTTGAGCAGACCCAGATTCTTCCCCAAGAAGTCTCACATTTATTTGAGCCGATGGTGTCTAACGCCCAGTTATTCCGTAAGCTTATTTGAAGAAAGGATAAAGACAGGAATAATATCACATTAAACAGGCTATAGAAAGTGTGATTGAAAGTGAAGGTTATTAATCTCAGCGCCCAAAGTCAGATCTATACATCAAATGTTTACCTGCTTACCGGAGACTGGAATTGCATCGAGGACGTAAATACCCTGGTCGATGTTGGCAGGGATCACAATATCATTGATAAGATAAACCATGCTTCAACCGGGGTTGGTAAATCAAAAATAGAACAGGTAATACTTACTCACAATCATTATGATCATGCCAGCTTATTACCGTATATAAAGAATCTATTTAATCCACAGGTTTATGCTTATTCCAGTTATCTGGAAGGAGTTGATTGCTATGTGAAGGGGGGGGAATTAATAAAAGTTGCTGATCGCATTTGCGAGATTATTTATACCCCGGGCCATAGTAACGACTCGATTTGCCTTTATTGTAAAGGGGAAGGATCATTATTTGCCGGGGATACGCCCCTAATTATACGTTCCCCAGGAGGGAGTTACGAGGAAAAATATGTAAATATTATGGAATCTATTTGCCGGAGGGATATCCGCACCATTTATTTTGGCCATGGCAGGCCTCTCACTCAAGGGTGTAATAAAGCCCTTCGAGAATCGCTGGCTAACATTCGTAAGAGTCAAATAACACGAAAATAAAGGAGGTATAACTAATGAGATGGTTCAATAATTTAAAAATCAGTACCAAACTTCTGACTGGATTCGTCTCTGTCGCCATTATTGCTGCTGTTGTAGGAATTATTGGCATATCGAACCTTAATAAAATTGAAAATAACGATAAGGTACTTTATGAAAAGATGACCGTACCCCTTTCTGAAGTTGGAGACATGGCTACTTCTTTTCAGAGGGTGCGGGCAGGCCTTCGTGATATCATGTTGGCACAAAGTCCGGAAGAAATCCAGAAACAGGCGGATATAATTGCCGCGGACAGAGAGTTACTAAATAAATCCGGGGATGAGATAAAAGCAAACCTTGTTTCCAAAGAAGCTCTTTCTGCTTATGATGAATTTCTCCAAACCCGAGCGGTATTTGGGCCACGGGTCGATCAGTTGGTGACCCTGGCTAAAGCCAATAAAGATGCTGAGGTTATGGCTATGCTTAACGGGGAAATGGGTAAGGCGGCAACTGCTGAACAGGCAGCCATCGATAAACTGGAAAAAATCATAGTGGATAATGCTAAAGGTCAGTCTGATAGTAATACTGCTGCAGCCAAAAATGCAGTTCAGATAATGATTATTTTTATTGTATTGGCTGTACTACTGGCAGTTGGCCTGGGAATTTTAATCGCCCGGGTTATTACCAAACCAATATATAAATTGGTTGAAGCCGCTGACCAGTTGGCTCAGGGGAATGTGAATATTAATCTGACTGCTGATACCAGTGATGAGGTCGGAAATCTGACTAGTTCTTTTGTTAAGATGATTGATGCTATAAATGCCTTAGTAGGTGATGCCAACCAGCTGGTTCAGGCTGCAGTTACAGGAAAACTGGATACCAGAGCCGATGTCAGCAAGCACAGTGGAGAATTCAGGGCTATAGTCGAGGGAGTAAATGCCACCCTGGATGCGGTAATCGGGCCACTTAACGTAGCAGCCGAGTACGTAGACCGGATCAGTAAGGGAGACATCCCGGCCAAGATCAGCGATAGCTACAACGGCGACTTTAACGAAATCAAAAACAACTTGAATACCTGTATAGATGCCGTCAATGCCCTGGTAAGCGATACAAACCTTTTAGGTAAGGCAGCGGTAGAAGGAAAAATGGATACCAGAGCCGATGCCAGCAAACACGGTGGAGACTTCAGAATCATCGTGGAAGGAGTAAACGCCACTCTTGATGCGATTATGGAACCGCTATCGGAAAGCATTAATGTACTTAAGAGAATGGCTATTAATGACTATAACAGCAAAGTGGAAGGGCAGTATCAGGGGATCTTTGCAGAGACTGCAGTTGAAGTGAATACGGTTAGAGATACATTGCTTCGGATTGTAGCGGTAAACACCCATATAGCTGAAGGTGAGTTTTCAGAGGATCTTGAAGCATTTAGAAAAGTAGGCAAACGTTGTGAAGCGGATCGATTAATGCCATCATTCATAATTAGCATGGAGAATATACAGAGGTTAGTAGACGATGCTAAGATGCAGTCTCAGGCAGCAATTGAGGGTAGGTTGGATGCCCGAATAGATGCCACTCAGCATCAGGGAGAATATCGGAGAGTCGTTGAGGGAATCAATAATACTCTGGATGCGGTAATTGGACCGCTTAATATAGCAGCAGAATACGTGGAGCGGATCAGCAAGGGAGATATTCCTGAAAAGATTACGGACAACTACAACGGTGATTTCAACGAAATCAAGAATAACATTAATGCCTGTATTGATGGTCTGGGCGGCCTAGTTGAGAGTAGTGCGGTACTAAAGAGAATGGCCATTAATGACTATACCAATAAAGTAGAAGGGCAATATCAGGGGATTTTCGCTGAGACTGCCGTGGAAGTAAATACGGTTAGAGCTACATTGCTTCGCATTGTAGCGGTAAACACCCATATTGGAGCAGGAGATTTTATAGAGGATCTTGAAGAATATAGAAGAATAGGTAAACGCTGCGAAGAGGATCAATTGATACCATCTTATTTATTGAGCATGGAGAATATACACGGGTTAGTTAATGATGCCAGGATGATGACTGAGGCAACTATTGAGGGAAGGTTGGATACTAGAATAGATGTTACTCAACATCAGGGAGAATACCGAAGAGTTGCAGAAGGAATTAACAATACACTTGATGCGGTAATTGGGCCTCTAAATATGGCAGCAGAATATATAGAACGGATAGCCCAGGGTAACACTCCTCCCAAAATTACCGATAAATATTATGGAGACTTTAATGAGATCAAGAATAACCTTAATACCTGTATTGATGAGATATCAGTACTGGTTGAGGAAGTAGACGTAGCTATTAATGCCAGTGTTGAAGGAGAGCTTAATCAGAGGGCTAACGCTGATCGGGGTAAAGGGGTATATCATAAGATACTGGCCGGAGTAAACGCTACCATGGATGCGCTTATTGCACCGGTAAATGAAGCAATTCTAGTAATAAACGAAATGGCTCAGGGACAGCTGAATATTAAAATGACCGGAAATTATAAAGGGGATAATGCCAAACTCAAGGATGAGCTGAATTTAACAATTGATTCGCTGGCTTACCTGATAGGTGAGGTTTCTAAAACGCTTGGTCAAATAGCTAATGGTAACTTAAATATAAGTCTTAACAAAGATTTCAGGGGGGATTTTGTAAGCATATCTTCAGCCTTAAAGCTTATTGTTGAATCACTAAACGAAGTTATGGGGGATATCAATCAGGCGGCTGAACAAGTTGCTGAAGGGTCTCAACAGGTCTCCGATTCCAGCCAGGCATTGGCTCAGGGCGCCAGTGAACAGGCCAGTGCTATTGAACAATTGACTTCAGCAATTACTGAGATAGCGGCCCAAACCAAACAAAATGCTACTAATGCCAATCAGGCCAATGAATTAGCATTAAATGCTCGGGATAATGCTTCCCAGGGTAATGAGCAAATGCAAGAGATGCTGGCAGCTATGGAAGGAATCAATGATTCTTCTGCAAACATATCCAAGATTATTAAAGTAATAGATGAAATTGCTTTCCAAACTAATATATTAGCATTAAATGCAGCGGTAGAGGCTGCCCGTGCTGGACAACACGGAAAAGGATTCGCCGTGGTAGCAGAAGAAGTCAGAAATTTAGCCGCTAGAAGTGCCAGCGCTGCTAAGGAAACTACTGATTTGATTGAAGGGTCTATTCGTAAGGTACAATCGGGTACCAAGATTGCTAATGATACCGCACAAGCCTTGAATAAAATTGTGAATGGGGTAAGCCAGGCAGCTGAGCTGGTAGGTGATATCGCCGTGGCTTCCAATGAACAGGCCACGGGTATAGCTCAGGTAGATCAGGGTATTGTTCAGGTATCCCAGGTAGTTCAGACAAACTCTGCCACAGCCCAGCAAAGTGCGGCAGCCAGCGAGGAACTTTCAAGTCAGGCGGGATTGCTAAACGACCGAGTATCAAGGTTCCAGTTAAGAGGAACTTATACTCCGGGATATGACGCGAAAGCAGCCTCACAAAATCGAAGAAAACAGGAAGCCAAATTCATAAGTCCTGGAATGATGGAAGCAGCTGCAACCAGGTCTGCCAGAGCAATAATTACTCTGGATGATGGTGATTTCGGAAAATATTAAGATGATTATAGATGGTGAGCTTACTCACCATCTATAATAAAAAGTTAATTTTAAAATAGGGTGAATTAATGCAAGTTTTAAATGATGATGAATTTATAATGTTAAGCAATTTTACCAGGAAAAACTATGGAATTGATTTAAGCCAAAAAAGAGCAATGGTTGAAAGCAGATTGTATAGTTTATTGGCGAGCAGGGGATATCAAAAGTTCTCCCACTACTTTCCATGCCTTATCAATGATAGCACAGGGACTGAAGCTACAGAATTAATTAACAGGTTATCAACTAATTATACCTTTTTTATGCGAGAGGTAAGCCACTTCAATTATTTTAGGGATAACATTTTGCCATACCTGACTGCAACAGTAAAAAATAAGGATCTGCGGATTTGGAGCGCCGGGTGTTCTTCTGGGGAAGAACCCTACACTCTGGCGATGATTATAAATGATTATTTTGGACAAGAAGGATTAACTTGGGATACCAAAATATTGGCTACCGATATTTCATCGCAAGTACTAGAGATTGCGATGAAGGCAACCTATAGCGTTGATCAGATCAAGGATCTGCCTGAACGGTGGAAATTGCAATATTTTAAACCTCCTAAAAACGGGGAAAGGTGTCTGATAACGAGTATTCGTGAAGGAGTAGTATTCAGAAAATTTAATCTGATGGAGAGCCATTTCCCATTCAAACAAAAGTTCCACGTAATCTTTTGTCGAAATGTTATGATTTATTTTAATGATGATACCAGGAGACAATTGATAAATCGCTTGTATGATTTTACCGCACCAGGAGGCTATCTTATCATTGGTCATAGTGAGTCAATCGACCGTAAAGAAACTGGATACCGATATATTATGCCTGCTGTTTATAGAAAGGAATAGATTTAATTGGCAAGAAAAATTCGAGTACTGGTTGTAGATGATTCAATGGTATTTCGAGAGGTATTGGCTCGGAGTATTGGTGCTGATCCGGCTATAGAGGTTGTAGGAACCGCCTCCGATGCTTATGCAGCACGTGATAAAATACTTGAATTGGAGCCGGATGTGTTAACACTGGACGTGGAAATGCCTCGAATGAGCGGTATTGAATTTGTGCGCCGTTTAATGCCACAGTACCCCATTCCGGTAGTTATGATCAGCGCATTAAATAATGCTATATTTGAGGCCCTGCAAGCAGGTGCAGTTGACTTTGTATGCAAACCTGACAGCGGCAATAGCAGATCTCTAAATGCATTTATTAACGAATTGATTGTAAAGATCAAAATTGCTTCTACGGCTAAAGTTGGGCCCAGGAAGAATGAACCTATTCGTCGTAAGCGGCCAATAACTGCAGTCGGAGGCGGAGGAAATTATAAGCTTATTGCTATTGGGGCTTCGACTGGAGGTACTGAGGCACTAAATAATATTATCAAGAGCTTACCCAATGATATACCGGGGATAGTTATTGTTCAGCACATGCCCCCGGTCTTTACAAAGATGTTTGCTGAAAGACTCAACAACTCGTGTGGGTTAGATGTTAAGGAGGCAAGAGATGGCGATCGTATTTGTCCGGGTCATGTCTTAATTGCTCCCGGAGATTACCACATGACTGTTTTTAATACAGGCGGCGAATACGCGGTTAAATGCAGGCATGGGGAAAGAGTCAACGGTCATTGCCCTTCAGTTGATGTACTTTTTAATTCCGTAGCAGAACAATGCGGAGCAAATTCCGTTGGAATTATTCTTACCGGCATGGGCAACGATGGAGCCAAAGGCCTGCTGGCAATGCGGCAAAATGCGGCAAGAACCATTGGACAAGACGAACTTTCATCTGTGGTATATGGAATGCCCAGAGTAGCATTTGATATAGGGGCTGTGGAGCAGCAGGCGGCTCTGGAAAAGATACCCTCAATTCTTTGTTCCATGCTGATGGAAAAATAGGATAATATCCTTTTTCAAATCCCTCTAAACTTTATATAAATGTAACCGATATAAATAGAAATTAAGAAAATTATTATAGATTTAAAAAGGATGGAAAAAAGATGAAAATAAACGGAAGCTATCCAGGCAACATAGGAAAATTATATCAGTCCTATCAAACTCAAACTGAAAAGAGCAATAAAAAACCAGAAGTGAATGTCCCTGAACAAGATAATCTGCAATTATCTGAACAGGCTAAGAAAATTCATGAACTGATAAAAGAAACTAATGATTTGCCTGAGATCAGAGAAGAGAAAATTGCGAAGCTTAAAGAACAAATCAAAAATAATACTTATGATATATCCCCAGCTAAAGTAGCGGCTAAAATGCTCTCTTCAGAATATAAATAAGGGGTTTACAAAGATGGAGATAGATGTAAAAGATATTATTGAAATACTAAACAAGCAGAACGAACATATAAATGAACTGCTTGAATTAGCGGGTGAACAATTACAAGCTTTAAAGCGGGATGATTTAGATGAAATCAAGTATATTACCAGCCAGCAGGAATATATCGGAAGACAACTAGCTGTATTAGAACAACAGCGCAGGGTAATTTTAGAACAATACTCCCAGGAGTTTGAAATAGACATAAATAACTTTAGTGAGCTTCAAATGTATACCAGCAAAGATGTATTTGCTGAAATACAAAAGATCAGGGATGAAATTATTAATGGATGCCAAAAGATCAAGGAAAAGCAAGGGTTAAATGCTTTGTTATTAAAACAAGGTTTGAAATATACGGAAAGAATGATGGGGGTTCTTAATGGTAAGAAATCCTTTATATATGGTAAAACAGGGGATATACAAAGTGCGGGAAATATAGGGATTGTAGACGCCAATGCCTAGGATATGGGGGAGAAAAAATGAGCCTATTCTTTGGAATTAATATTGCAGTTAAGGGCATGATGGCTCAGCAGGTGGCGATGGATGTTGCCTCACATAATATTGCCAATGCTAATACTGAGGGCTATTCAAGACAGCGAGTAAACCTGGAAACCAGCGCGCCCATATCTGGTTTAACGGCGGTGGGACAGTTGGGCAGCGGAGTGGATATTGCAGAAGTAACCAGGGTTAGAGATAGTTTTCTTGATTATCAGCTTAGAAAAGAATCCTCCAGTCTCGAATATGAGACTGCGATTAGTGATACTTTATCACAAGTAGAAACCGTTTTTATGGAACCTTCCGAAACTGGTTTCAACGAAGAGCTGGAAAGTTTCTGGAACAATTGGCAGGAATTATCTAAAAGTCCTGAAAGTTCGCCGGTACGTACAGCTTTAAAAGAGGCCTCCACTTCGCTAACTGATACTTTACGCCAGATGCATGATCAATTAACCGATATCAATAGTGACGTCCAGAGTCAGATTGAAATAAAAATTGAAGATGTTAATTCTATTGCGGAGAGAATAGCACGGCTAAATGAAGAGATAGTTGATGTGAAAATAGCCGGGGATAATCCTAACGATCTCCTGGATGCCAGGGACCTTGTTCTGGATGATTTAGCTGCTATAGGCAATATTGCCATAAGCAATTCCCTGGACGTAAACGGCAAGCCTACGGGTGCTATTTCGGTTAAATTAGGAGATATCACCGTTGTTGATGATAGTGGCGCTATCGCCATCAGCAGTGATGACGTTGATAGTACTACAGTAGCGGGCGGAGCCTTGGCAGGACTTTTACAGGTTGGCGGAGATTCGAATGAGTCAAATACCATACAGTTTTACATAAAGAAATTGGATACGTTGGCGGTAGGTATAGCGAAGAGTATTAATGATATTCATACTACCGGTACGGACCTGGACGGCAATCCCGGCGGGGATTATTTTGTGTTTAAGGATGCGGACGGGAATGAGATTGAATGGTCTGCCGTTGATTGGGATAATCCTTTCGCGAGCGGATTAAGTGCTGGTAATATCTATTTAAACTCGGATATTCAGAACGATGTTTCTAAAATCGCTGCCGCAAAACAAGATTCTATTTTTTTAGAGGGCAATGGCGAAATCGCTTTACAAATTGCTAAATTGAAAGATGTTTATCTGGAATATGATGCGGTGAACCAGGTGCTGCAAAATTCGATCAGTGGTGACCTAAACATTGGAATGTTTTACCAGGGCATGATAACCTCGCTGGGAAGCGCAACCAGCGAAGCGGAAAAAATGGTTGATAACCAACAAGCCCTCGTTGACCATACGACCAGTCGCAGAGAATCTATCCAGGGAGTTTCGGCGGATGAGGAAATGGCTAATATAGTACTTTTTCAGCATGCATTTAATGCATGTGCCAAAATAATAAATGTGATGGATGAAATGTTAGATACCATAATTAATGGATTGAAAGCGTAGGTGAATTGAATGCGTGTAACAACTAAGATGTTAACTCAATCTCTTATTAATAACGTTAATGTTAATCTGCAAAACATGGAAGATTATCAAAACCAGCTTTCGTCCGGTAAAAGAATAGCCAAACCTTCGGATGATCCTATTGCTACTGCCCAATTACTTAGCGCTAAATCTGCTATGAAGGCACAGGAACAGTACCGCCATAACATGGAAGATGCATCAGGCTGGCTGAATACTACAGACGGAGCGCTTGAACAGGCTAACGATGTTCTGCAAAGGATTAGAGAATTAACAGTAGCTGGTTCAACTGGAACATTACCAGCAGACTCAATGGGGGCATTAGCCGATGAGGTAGACAATCTGCTGGCAGAAATGGTTCAAGTGGCCAATACTAATTATGCGGGCAGGTTCATTTTTGGTGGTGGGAAAACTGGTACTCCTCCTTATACCATAACCAATAAGGACAGTGAGGGTAAGATAACATCAGTACAATTTATTAACGCCACTTTTGACGAAAGTCTGCTGGATGAAACTTATCAACAAAGGATAGAAATTGAATCGGGAGTAACCATTGATGTTGCTGCCGGAAGAACATCATTCCATACCGATACCAGTGGAAATGATGATATAAATGCGGTGTTCGAGAAAATGACTGAACTTAGAACTGCACTAGATGCCGGAGATCAAGGTGTAGTAAGTTCTTTAATCGATGATTTCGATAAGTTGATTGATAATGTACTCTCGGAGCGAGCTGTAGTTGGAGCCAAAAGTAAACGTATGGAATCAGCTATAGAAAGGTCAACGTCTTATGAGCTGGATCTAACCAAGCTAATTAGTAAATTGGAAGATACCGATTATGCACAAGCCTCAATAGGCTTCAATACGCAGCAGACCGTATACCAATCATCTCTTGCGGTTGGAGCCAAGATAATTCAACCCAGCTTAATAGATTTTCTAAAATAGTTGCGGAGTTGATGAAAATGATTATCGAAACGGCCAGATTTGGAGAAATTGAGATTGAAGAAAACAATATTATAGAATTCTGCTCGGGGCTAATAGCTTTTGAGGATCTTACCAGATTTGCACTATTTGATATATCGGAAAATGCTAATTTTAAATGGCTGCAATCAATTGATAAGCCTCAGGTGGCTTTTTTGCTGGTAGATCCATTTACGATAAAACAGGACTATTACGTGGATTTAAGTGATGAGCTGGCAGAAAAACTTGAGGTATTAATTCCTGAAGATGTGATTGTATATACGACCGTAACAGTTCCCAAAAGCGGCTTTAAAGATGCTACTACTAATCTGGTTGGACCTATATTAATTAACTGGCGGAAAAAGAAAGCTAAACAAATAATCTGCGAAAGAGAAAACAATCTCATTAAATATCCTCTTTTAGCTAATAAATATATGAAGTTAAGTTATGGAGGTTAAGCTATGCTTGTTCTTTCCAGAAAAATTGATGAGGGAATAATAATTGGAGATAACATCAAAATAAGAGTTATTGCTATTGAAGGCAATAAAGTTAAGCTTGGCATTATAGCCAATAAAGATATATCCATTGTTAGAGAAGAAATACTCGAGGCAGTGAAAAACGAGAACTTATCCGCCGGACAGATTGATGATGCGAGTTTGAATTGGAGTATTATGGTACCTCAGCCGGAAAAGAAATAGGAGGAAATACTGATGGGAATATCTGCAATTGGCATGACACCAGATGTAATCAAAAGGCCTATTGATGATACATTGACCAGCAACGTAAGCCAGGAAAAAAAACAATTGGTGTCGGAAGAGTTGCTGGACAATTCGCAAGATGTGGCTGTTAGTGAACAAGAAATAGCCAAAGCCATCGAAGAGATAAATAAAACTTTGGCATTACATAATACCCGGCTCGAGTTTTCTGTTCATGCTAAAACAAAAGGAATAATGGTGAAAGTAATAGACGAAAAGACCGGGGAGGTAATTCGGGAAGTACCTCCCAAAAGAGTATTGGATATGGTAGCCATGACATGGGAAGAGCTTGGTCTGTTGGTTGACGAGAAGGCATAACGGAGGGGAATTTAATGACTACAATTAGTTCTGCAAGTACTGCTGTTAATACTTCCAGGATTTCTGGATTGGCATCAGGAATGGATATTGATACTATTGTCAGCGATATGATGACAGCGGAAAGTACAACTTTAAATAAACTGGAACAGCAAAAGCAGATCTTAGAATGGCAACAGGAAGACTATCGCACCTTAAATACAGCTCTTTATTCCTTCAAGGAAAAGGCATTTAACTTAAAACTAGAGGGAACATTTAATGCGCAAACTGCTGCTTCTTCCAATTCTACCGTTGCTGGAGTTACTGCAGGGGCCGACGCTACCGAGGGCACCTATACCATTACAGTCAATAATCTGGCCGCAGGTGTATCTAAAGGAAGTACAGCGGCATTAGCAGACGAGAAAGACGTTAATGCAAATACTCTGACCCTATATAATCAATTTGCTGAGTTAGGTGTTAGAGGACTTAGTTCAACTGATAGTATTGCGGTTACTATAAACGGAACAGCCTTGGAATTTGACTTGGATCAGGACACGATAGGCTCAGTTGTTACTAAAATTAATAATGCTGACATGGGGGTTAAAGCCAGCTATGACAGCAACTTAAATCGCTTCTTCCTGACCACCACCAGCACTGGCAGTGAATCAGGAATCACCATTAGTTCAGATACAGCCAACTTTCTTTCAAATGGCAGCAATAATTCCATTTTAAATTTGAATGTTAGTGAAGGGGTAAGCTACAACGGGCAGAACGCATCAATAGATTTTGGTGATGCCGCCGGTCTGGAGTCGGCTAATAATACAATTACGGTTAATGGGCTCACTTTTAACCTGAAAGCTGAAGGCAGTTCCAGCATCCAGGTAACCAGGGATATAGATTCCATAGTCAATTCTATTAAGGAATTTGTAAATTCATATAATGAAACTTTAAACACATTATACAGCAAAGTAAAGGAAGAACGTGACCGAGACTATAGGCCCCTAACCGATGCTCAAAAAAAAGACATGAGTGAGGATGAGATTTCGAAATGGGAAGCGAAAGCCCGCAGCGGATTATTAAGAAATGATACGCTTTTGCGAACTACAATTACTAGTTTCAGAGGTGCTATGTCCAGAGTGATAGAAGGTATTGATGGAGAATTTGACTCATTAAGTGAAATAGGAATTACCACACACTCATATACAGATAATGGCAAACTCTACATAGATGAGACTGCGTTAAGAGACGCTCTAGCTAAAGATGTGGATGGAGTAAAAGAGTTGTTCACCAATACCAGCAGTACTGATGATGATAAAGGTATAGCTTACAAGATTTATGAAATAACTTCTAACGGAATAAAATACATTGCAGATAAGGCAGGCAGCACATCAAGTTTTAGTACGGTAGACAATAGTTATATAGGTAAAAGGTTAACCGAAATGAAGCAGGAGATTGAGGACTGGGAAGACAAGCTTGATGATATCGAAGAGAGATATTATAAACAATTTACGGCTATGGAAACAGCCATTAATCAAATGAATACTCAAAGTGCATGGCTGTCAGCGCAGTTTAGTACAAGTTCATCAAGTTAGTAAGAGGTGATTATATGGAAGACCAGGATATAGATCAGCTGATTAATCTGGCAATGGAGAAACAGAACTTAATTGGAAATTTCCTAAGACTAACGGAGGAACAAGCCGAAGCTATTAAAAACGACAATTTTGATTCTATAGTAAAAACTATTAACAAAAAGCAGAATATTATTGAGCAGGTTAATCTATTGAAACTAAACTACCAGAGCAATGTGGTGGAAGATAACGAATCGCTTCGGCTTATTAATAATAAGACAATAGAGATAATGTCGAGGGCTAATGCCATACATAATAATAACATTCTGTCATTAAAGAATAGCCAGGCACAGATATTTGAGAAACTTAAAAATGCCAAGAAAAACAAAACGACTCATGATACATATAGAGGGAAAAATTTGAGCATAGAAGGTATACTACTGGATAAAAAAAAGTAGCCTGCAGGGGGGAGAGATTTGACTAGTATTAATGGAATTGATTCGATAGTTGTTGATACTATTAAAGTCCAAACCCAAAAGCCAAAAATAATTGAGGCGAAGAAGGTAAAAATCAGTGAAGATCAAAAGGATGAAGAAAAAGAAAAACGTCATCAAGGACATTCCAACCAAAGGCTGATGGCTGCGGTTGAAAAGCTGAATAGAGCATTAGAAATTAATAAACTTCCTCTTTGCTTTCAAATAATTACTAACAATGAACTGTTAAAAATCCAGCTAATTAATGTTAAAAACGAGAACATTATAGCAGAGATGTTTTCTGAGAGAATTTATAAATTAGTCACTGAATTCAATACTAAAGGATTTACGGTTGATGAGCTGATTTAGAAAATATTAAGGAGGAGATAGAATGAATTCGGTTATAAATGTTTATAAAAAAAATCAAATAAATACCACTTCGAGCGAAAACTTGGTACTTATGCTTTACGATGGAGCCAGAAAATTTATAAACAGATCCATAATATCCTTAGAGAATGATGATATTCAGGCTGCAAATTATAATCTTTTACGTTCTCAGGATATTTTATCAGAACTCATGTCAGGAATAAATTTCGAGGCGGGAGATATAGCCGAAGGTTTATTCGCAATCTACGAATATATGCATTTCAGATTAATTCAAGCCAATCTCAAAAAGGATAGTCAAGCTGCCCAAGAAGTACTGATAATGATCAATGAATTAAGAGATACCTGGGTTCAAGTCTTAAAGGGTGGATATTCTCCAGAGGAAGTAAATATTAGCGGAAAAAAGTTGCAAATTAGCTAAACTATTATGTGAAACCGACGATATATAGTAGTGAGGTCGAAAAAAGGTGTATAACTTTTCCCAGGGGCCCCGGGAAGGTTATAACGGCGACATGGACGTCGCCTCAAAAACAAAAAAACAGGGAGGTTTTTTATAATGATTATTAACCACAATATTGCATCACTTAATACTTATCGTCAACTGTCTTCCAATAGTGCCAATGGTACCAAATCTTTAGAGAAATTATCATCAGGTCTGCGTATTAACCGTGCTGGGGATGATGCTGCCGGACTAGCCGTCAGCGAAAAGATGCGCGGCCAAATACGTGGGTTAGACCAGGCTGCCAGGAATGCACAAGACGGAATTTCCTTAATTCAGACGGCTGAAGGTGCATTAAATGAAACCCATACTATACTGCAGCGTATGAGAGAGCTTGCCGTACAGTCTTCCAATGGTACTGCTACAGACCAGGACCGTAACTCAATTCAGGATGAACTTAATCAGCTAAGTTCGGAAATTGATCGCATTGGTACCACGACTGAATTTAATACCAAGACGCTTCTTAATGGCTCTCAAAGCCAAAGCGCCACAATTACCACTAATAACTCCGGTCTAAATTCTTTCACTGCTTTTAATGCTGTTGCCGCAGGAACGGATTATAATTTAGCAGTCGCTAATGTCTCAAAGGCTGCAGCCAACTTAAATGCGGCAGGAAATGTTGGATTACAAGCAGGAGATATTACATTCACCGGTGGTAACTTTGATGTATCTGATAATATCGAGATCATAGTTGCTGCAGGTGCTGATGCTACCCATAAGGACTTAACTTTAACAGTAAATGGAGTAGCAATCCAAACTATAGACGAACAAGATGTAACAGCCATTACAACTTTTGATAGTGGTGGCGGTAATCAATTGGCAGTAGCTGCCAACTCCTTTGGCACCAATGGTACGGTTCAATTTGATTTTGCCGTGGAAGCCGACTATACCGTAACTAAAGGTGCAGCAACATTATTTACCGCAACTAATATGCAGACAACAGATGGTACTCTTCGTTTAGGCGACTTTAGAGCAGATGTTGATAAAAGTCTGGTTGCAAATGCCATTAATGCTGTTACTGTAAACGGCTCAGCCTTAGAGTTCCAAATTGGTGCTAATGAAGGGCAAACGAGTTCGTTATCGATTGGGGACATGCGGGCATCGGCTCTGGGAGTCAATAGTCTTGATGTTAATGATCAGGCTAACGCAAAAGCAGCTATTACAACTATAGACGACGCTATCAAGAACGTATCTGATGAGCGTGCTAAACTTGGTGCGATGCAGAACCGATTAGATCATACCATCAACAACCTGGGAACTTCTTCGGAAAACCTGACAGCTGCTGAATCCCGTATCCGTGATGTTGATATGGCTAAAGAAATGATGGAATTCACCAAAATCAACATCCTGTCTCAGGCTGCTACTGCCATGCTGGCTCAGGCCAATCAGGCGCCGCAGCAGGTTCTCAAACTCTTACAGTAAGCATCGTAAATTGTCAAAGGGACTCCGATTATTCGGAGTCTCTTTTTTAATATTGTTATGAGTCAACATGTTCTAAAAACCTGATCTGATAGGGGGTAACCATGATGAAACCTATTAAACTGGCAGCAGCTTTAAAATATGAGGAAAAAGAGTCAGGAACACCGGTAATCATTGCTTCGGGTCAAGGTGAGATTGCTGCCAGGATACTTAAAATAGCCCGAAAAGAGAAGGTGCCGGTATACGAAGATCAGTTACTGGCTCAGGTTTTGGTTTCGTTAGAGACAGGTACGGAGATACCCCCTGAGCTTTATCAGGCGGTAGCACAGATAATTGCTTTTGTATGGCAGATGGACAAAAAGTATTCTTAGGATTGGAAGATTGCTATGAAAACAAACATCATTAATATATCTCCGAAAGAATCCAGTCAGTTATTGCATAAATTATCACTTAAGCCAGGTCAGATTGTTAGAACTCAAGTTATAAGAATTGATGGAAGTCAGATACTGCTTCAATTTGGCAGTAATATACTAGCAGCGAAAACTAAAGTTCCATTGAAAACCGGAGAAAGATTAAGACTTGTTGTAGAGTCGGCTCATGATGGCTTTATAGAGCTGAAGATTGTTAACGACAATGACGAGTTAAACTCGAATAGCATGACCTCACTAAAATTAGGCACTACGTCTCAGGATAAACTTGAAGAGGTTGTCCGACAATTACTCAAGTTTAGTATGCCGGTAAATCAAGAAACATTAATGGAAATAAACAGTCTTATGAAAAGGCATGATTTATCTGACGATATGATGCAGCTGATTGTTTGGCTGAAGAGTATTGGGGTAAAGGTTGATTCGGAGAAAGATGTTAAGGTATTGGAGGATTTGTTAATGTTCTTCAAGGGAGAATTATCAAGTAATGAGGAGACCCCATTCTTTGAGTTTCTTAACCAAACGGAGAATAACATACTTGGTGCTTTTAACATATTGGGGTGGCCGATAGGGAGGCATTATATTTATTTGTTAACATTGGGATCAAAGAGTGATGGGACACTCAAAGACGGCTGCAAAGTTGTTATTAAAATTAACTCCCAAAGTCTTGGAGAGCTCTGGTTTAAGATTGAACTTATAAGCAAAAAACTAAATGCAGATATTATATGTAGCAATGATCAATATAAAGTGATTCTTGCAAAAGAAGTAAATTTACTTTGTAAAGCGTTACAAACAGCAGGCTATCAAATTAAAGATATACCTATTGAAGTGGGTAATGTTAAAACTGTTCTTGATTTAATCGCTAATTCCAATCCAAAAATTCCGCACATAAACATAGAAATATAAGCAACCGGGTTATCCATTCTTTGTATAAAATAATAAGGCCTTAGCCAATAAATCTTTCTCGCTAAACCCTGAGTGTTTACTGCAGAATGCCTTCCATTCATCCCATACCTGACTGTTTATGCGTATAGTCTTTCTTATATCTTCACCGTTATCTGGAAGAAGTACTTCTAAGGTATCAATTAACGGTTTGGTGGTATTGTTATTTCTCCACCATTCTAACATTTGAATTATGTCATCAGAATTCTCAAGTATTTTAATTAGTTTATTACTATTCAGAATAAACGGATCACCCTTTTCAGTTAGTTCGGTTGAACTTATTAATTCATTGATAGTTTCATCGTCTGGATTTTTTTTATTTATTTGGTAGCCAGCCTTTTTAAATTGCTCAAGCAACATTTCCTTGGATTTGGTCAGTTCACTATTATGCATTGTGGCCCTGTAAATGTCATTGAAACTCATACCTTGATTCAGATTGCTATTTATAAAATCGGCCTTTTCTTTTCTGTCCATTTTCTTAAAATCATCTTTGCCCAATATCATCCCACCGTTCGTTTGTTTTTCTGTAGTCTAACTTACTATAAACTTTGCCAACTTTTTTATCCAGATTATTTTATATTAATTGTTTTTATCGGCAATTATATAATTTTTTTAAGATATTTGAAAAATAAACTATCTTTTTGGAATTAAATGTTTTATTATATCTGAAATAAGAAATATATGTAAAAAAGCTACACGGAAAAATTAAAAGACGAAAAATGAATATATGAACTTGAAGGGCAAACCTATTGAAAGATAGGGACGCAAAGCCAAAGGATCTAAGTCGTTTCAAACGATATGATAGCCTGGTTGCTAGAGATCATGCCTTAACATAAGTCTTCTTATAGGTATGATTAATATCTTGTAAGGAGATTTTTTGTTGGGCTTTTATGACTGATTTCTTAGATGTATTCTGGGATTCAGTTAACTGCCAGGCGGAGATATATTGCGATCTAAACAATATTTGTACGTTTGGCTTTACTTTTTCTGAAGAAATCGGGGAGGTATGTATTTTGGGATTTAAAATAGATCATACATTTCAGGTTCTGGAAGCTTCTTTAAATGGATCAACAGCCAAGCAGAATATTATTGCACATAATATAAGCAACGTTAATACACCTGGTTTTAAACAATTTCTGGTTAACTTTGAAGATCAATTAAACGATAACTTAATTAATAAGAAATTACCTTTAAAAATAACTAGCTCAAAACACATAAGCAGAGGTAACAATGAGCTTGATTTAAATGTGACAAGAGATACTTCTCCGGGACGTGAGGATGGTAATAATGTTAATTTAGAAACCGAAATGACCGCAATGGTTAAGAATGATATATATTTCAATGGTGCACTTAACCAAATAAATAAAAAAATTGCCATGAAAAAATATGCTATCTCAGATGGAAGGGGATAATTAATGAGTTTGTTATCAGCAATGGATATTAGTACAAGGGGACTAAGCTGCGAAAGGCTTAGGATGGAATTAGTAGCCCAGAATATAGCTAATGTTGATACGACCAAAACAAATGGGGAGGGACCATATAAACGTAAAGTGGCAGTTTTCAAAGAAGCTTTACAAACCGAACTAAATGTTAATAGAAATACTGATAGCTTTAAGGGTAACGGAGTTGAGGTATTTAAAATAATTGAGGATAATGCTGATCCTATAATGGTCTATGATCCTGAGCACCCCGATGCTAATCAAGAAGGTTTTGTATTAAAACCAAATATAAATTTAGCTAATGAAATCATAGATTCAATTACTGCTTCCAGAGCTTATGGAGCTAATGTAACCGTATTGAATGCTACCAAAGAGTTGGCTTTTAAAGCTTTGACTATTGGCAGGGGATAATCCCAAAATTGCAGTCTATATAAAATGAATTATTAGAGGAGGGATAATATGAATATTTCGACATTAAATAATACTCCGCTATATTTTTCGAACAAGATTATGGAAAGCAAAGCCGAAAACGGAAGTAGTTTAACTGATAGAGAAGGCTTAAGTTTTAGTCAGATTGTTAACCAGAAGATAGAGGATGCAAATTCGCTGCAAAAAGGGGCCGATGAAATTACTGAAGAATTTTTGGCGGGTGAACCGGTTGAAATACACCAGATGTTGATAGCCATGGAAAAGGCTGATTTAGCTCTTAGAGAGACAGTAGAAATTAGGAATAAAATAATTGACGCCTATAAAGAGATTGAACGAATGCAGATCTAATAATAGAGTGGTGAAATAATGGGCTTATTGAACACAGCAACAGATAAATGGACAAGTCTTTCTTCTGTAAAAAAATCGGTAAGTATCGTTGTTATAACTTGTTTAATATTATCATCATATTTATTTTATCGTTGGGCAACAAAAGTAGAATATGCCCCACTTTTCACTAATGTTCAGGCTGATAGCGCCGGGAAGATTGTAGAAGGACTTAAAGGGATGAATATTCCCTATAGTTTAGATGATGGTGGAAGTACAATTTTAGTTCCTAAAGATCAGGTATATGAATTAAGATTAAATTTTGCCAGTAAAGGTGTTCTTCCCGAAGGTGGACTTGGTTTTGAACTTTTCGATAAAAGTGATATGGGTGCTACTGATTTTGAAAGGAATGTTAATTACCAGCGCGCTTTACAAGAAGAATTACGCAGAACTATTAGCCAGATTGATGCAGTAAAACAGGCCAGGGTACATCTTGTATTGCCTGAAAAAAGTGCTTTTATCGAAAATGAGCACAAAGCACAGGCTTCAATTGTATTAGAACTAAAACCAATGGTTAAGCTGCAGCCTGAACAAGTAAAAGGAATTTCAGAATTAGTTGCAGGTTCTGTAGAAAACCTGAATATCGAGGATGTCAACATAATAGATACTGCTGGACATATTTTAAGTGACAATATAAAGAATGATGGAAATAGCGCTTTAGAAGTAAGTCAATTAGATCTTAAAAGGAATTTCGAAAAGAGTATTGAAACCCGAATTCAACAGCTGCTGGATAGTATTTATGGGCCCAATAAGGCAGTAACTATGATTACTGCTGATTTAGATTTTAATAAAAAAGAAGTGAGCCGAATTATTTGGGGAAAAGAGGGAGTTGTTGCTAGTGAGCAGCTTAATCAGAAAACGACTAGTACCGATAATTCTAACCCCGCTCCGGTAGGAGACTCAAATCGAGATCCATCACTAACAAATACTGTAGGATCGAATAATGATATGTTATCAACAAAAAATTACGAAATAGATAAGGTGGAGGAGAAGGAGATTTATGCACCAGGTCGATTAATATCCCTTTCGACCGCCGTTGCTATTAATGGAGAACTTCCCCCTGATGCAGAGATTCGAATCAGAGAAATTATATCTGCTGCTATTGGTTTTGACGCCGCTAGAGGAGATACCATAAATGTTTTGAGTACAGAATTCGACCAGAGTAGTTTAGATGAAGCTAAGGCGGAAATGGCCAAAATCGAAACTGAGGAAAATAAGAAAGAGAACATAAACACCTGGATGTCCTGGGGATTGAAAGGCCTAGGAATTTTATTGTTCTTTGTTCTCGGCTTAGCATTAATACGCGTTTTTGGTTCAAGGCGTGATAGTTCTGATATAATTCTTCAACAGCCTGCGTCTTTAAAAAAGGTAGAAGAACAGTTAGAACAGATGGAGATTAAAAATTCGGAATCATATGTCAGCGAAGATGAGGAAATTAAAAAAATTATTAAAGATCAACCCGAGGTAGCTGCGCAAATAATAACAACATGGTTAGAAGAAAATGGGAGTGGAGTAAGTGGCTAGAGATCGAAATCTAAATGGTCTCCAAAAGGCAGCCATTTTAATGATTGCTGTGGGGCCAGAAAGAGCATCGGCAATATTAAAACATTTTCATTACGACAAAATTGAAAAGATTAGTTCAGAAATTGCTAATACACTTGCAGTTAACCCTAAAATGATCAGCAGTGTTTATAAGGAATTTCTGATTCTCAGCAATGTTCATTCGGCGGCTTCCAGTGGTGGAATTCAATATGCTAAAGAGCTGTTGGATAAAGCACTTGGAGCTCAAAAATCGGATGAAATTATAAGATCGTTAACTTTTCACAATAAGCCTTTTCATTCAATAAGAAAGATAGAGCCTAAACAAATAGTGAACTTTTTAAATAATGAACATCCTCAGACAATAGCGCTTATCTTATCTAACCTTGATCCGGAGCAATCAGCTGCCATATTGAATTATCTGCCCAAAGAGATGCAAAGTGATATAGCCTGGAGGATTGCAACCATGGAAAAGACTTCCCCTGAAGTAATTGAGGAGGTTGAAGCAGTACTCGACACCAGACTTTCAAGTATGGCCAGTAAGGATTTTACAATCGCTGGAGGAATTAAAGACCTGGTGAACATACTCAATATGGTCGATAGGGGTACTGAAAAAGGTATTATTGAGGCTATGGAGAAGGAAGACCCCGAGTTAGCTGAAGAAATAAGAAAGATGTTATTTGTCTTCGAAGATATTATTACTCTTGATGATCATTCTATTCGCAGGATTATGCGGGAAGTAGACTTTAAAGATCTGGCACTTGCACTTAAAGGTGCCAATGACGAAGTTAGCGAGAAAATATATAAAAATATCTCTCAGAGGGCAGGAGAAATGCTTAAAGAAGATATAGAGCTGTTGGGTCCAGTTAGGGTGCGTGATGTAGAAGAAAAGCAGCAAAAAATTGTGCAGATTATCAGAAGGCTGGATGAAGCCGGGGAAATAGTATTGATACGGGGTGGTGGTCAGAATGCTATTATCGCATAAGGTTATAAAGCAAGTAGGCAGTGAAATGGAAGATTGGCCTGTATATCCTCGGATTTGTTTTGCCCATGAAGATGAAGAGGAATACCTTGCTGCAGAAGATTTAGTAGAAGATGCGGAAGATATTATCAAAAGCGCTCGTGCAGAGGCAGAAAAAATGCTTGCGGACACTAATAATAGGATATTGGTTATAGAGCAAGAAGCTTACGATAGGGGCTATAAAAAGGCAGAAGAGGATGTTTGGCAGTCCCACAAAAAGGCCCAGGAAGAATTTTATTTATCAACCGGAAAAGTATTAAGCCGGATTAAAGAGATAAGGGAAAAAACATATAATGAAACGGAAAATGAAATTGTGGATCTTGCAGTCCATATAGCAGAAAAGCTTGTTTGCCGGCAATTGGAACTTAATCCTGAAACTATTGTAGATATAGCCAAGGCTGCTTGCATTCAAGCTAAGGAATGTGAATTAGTAATCATTTATGTTCAACCTGATCAAATAGAGAGTCTTAAAGCCAGGCAGGATGAAATTGCCTCACAACTTTACAAAACTAAAAGGCTTGAAATTATTGCAGATCCCAATATTCAATGTGGTGGGTGTCGCGTAGAAACTGAACAGGGTTATATCGATGCCACTATTACCACAATGATAAATCAGCTTAATACAGTTATTAAGGAAGAGGCTTAATGAAGACTTCGAGAATGGCTGTATATCGGGACAGAATTGAGGGGTCCACTCTCTTTGGATACATAGGAAAAGTGTCTAGGGTTGTCGGTTTAATAATTGAAGTAAAAGGTATTTATGCTTCTATTGGTGATATATGTTCAATAGAAATTGCAGGCAGGTCAAGTAAGTTGCCAGCTGAAGTAGTTGGTTTTAAAGATGGCTTCTCAATGCTTATGCCTCTTGGTGATCTGAAGGGTATTTCCCCTGGCTGCAGGGTATTTTCAATGGGAAAGACTTTTAGAATCACGGTAGGAGAGGAACTTCTGGGAAAAGTATTAAATGGTCTGGGTGAATTTCTTGATGCGGAGAATTCCCCATTCTCAGGTTGCAGCTATTCGATTCAAAATGAGCCTCCCGGCCCCCTGAGAAGAAAACCGATCGGGGATATACTGGAGACAGGGGTGAAGTCTATTGACGGCCTCCTTACATGTGGAATTGGACAACGGATGGGGATATTTGCCGGGAGCGGAGTAGGAAAAAGCACATTATTAGGTATGATAGCTCGGAACAGTTCTGCAGATGTTAATGTAATAGGCTTAATAGGGGAAAGGGGCAGAGAGGTTCTGGAATTTATTGAGGAAGATCTTGGGCCGACGGGACTTGCCCGTTCTGTCGTTGTAGTTTCTACCTCTGATCAGCCTGCCTTAATTAGGGTGAAAGCTGCGCTGATTGCTACCTCTATAGCTGAATATTTTAGAGATCAAGGAAAAAATGTACTGCTTATGATGGATTCAATAACTCGTTTTGCAATGGCGCAGAGAGAAATTGGACTGGCCGTAGGAGAGCCTCCAACTACTAAGGGTTATACACCGTCAGTTTTTGCGCTGCTGCCTAAACTTTTAGAAAGAGCGGGTAATTTAGAGATAGGGTCAATTACCGGGTTGTATACCATTTTAGTTGAAGGCGATGACATGAATGAACCAATAGCAGATGCGGCAAGAGGCATACTTGATGGACATATAGTACTTTCCAGGAAGATCGCTACCCAAAATCATTTTCCGGCTATAGACATTCTGGAAAGCATTAGCAGGCTAATGCCAAGTATTACAGATCCGCAGCATCAGCAAATGGCTTCAACCTTGAGAAATCATCTGGCAGTATTCGATAAAAATCGAGATCTAATCAATATCGGTGCATATGAAAGTGGATTTAATCCCGAAATTGATGCTGCTATAGAGATCAATCCGGTTATTAACCAATTTCTCAGGCAGGATATATCAGAAGTATTTACATACGAAGAGACTCTTCATGCACTTACAGGTGTGGTAGGAACAGGGGTGTAGTATGAGTAAATTCATCTTTTCTCTAGAAAATGCACTTAAATATCGCGTTAGCCTTGAAGAACATGAAGCGGGTCTTCTGGCAAGGGCTATACAAAACGTACAGATAGAAGAAGAGGAATCAAATAAGCTGAATATTGAAAAACAAAACTATTTAAATTCATATAGTTATAAAAAAATCAACTTAACAACTATGCAACAGCAGGAAGCATATCTTTCGCTACTTGATTTGCGAATTACAACGCAGGTCAAAAAGTTGGAGCAAGCTGTGATGACTTTTAAGAATCAACGCGAACGGGTAGTCAAAGCTTCTATTAAAAGAAACACATTAGAACGGTTAAAAGAAAAATATTTAAAGGAACACCAGCTTTTAGATTCTAAGGCAGAACAGAAAATTCTTGATGACATAGGAATAGCTGCATACTGCCATAGGGCAGATAATTAAAAATATAAATTGAGAGGGGGTGACATATGCAACAGTTGAATACAGAGTTAAACATTAAAACGGATCTTAAATCAAAAAAAGTTACTAAGAAAAACAAACAAAATAATAATCCCAAAAACCTATTAAAAAATAGTGTGCAGTTTGAAGAGATTTTGGGACAAGTATCAATACCCACAACAACATTAACCGAAATTAAGGTTAAGGAAACAAAAACATTTAAACCTGAAATTAGGACAGGTAATGCAATTTTCAAAGAACTTGGGGGCGTGCCAACAAAAAGTGACCCAAATGAAATCCAAAAATCCAAAAATCAAATTGATTTGAAAGGTCATATCACCGAAAAAAATAGTAGAATTTTAAAAAAGTCTGCTGCCGAAAATTTCAAGGAAAATATTTTAATAGACAGCAAATCCCAAACATTAGTACAAAAAGCTTCGTTTAATAATAATGCGTTAGAAAAAAGTGAAAATAGGGGTCGTATATCAGATATCCAAATTAGTCAGGAAAAGATATCTTTGAAACTAAATATGGAATCAAAAACAGCTCCTGATAGTACAGGCATTATATTAGACAAGTTATTAGAAGCAGATATTCAAAATAACGCAGAGATAGAATCAAAAGAGGATAATATAAAAATCTCTAAAGTAGAAACCCAAATTAATGGCGGTATTATTCATAACAAAGTAGGTACAGCAGAAAATCTGGAGACTCAGGCCATTGATAAAAAGGTAATACAAAAGCAAGATGCTAACCTCAAAGACCAGATTAAGCAAGAGAATAGTATACCAATTAGCAAATTGGATGGGTATCTCCAAACCGAACAGGTTAAGAAAGAAACAGAGGAAAATGCAGCGGAATCTGATACTCCGAAAGCTAAAACAGAAATTTATAATAGCCAGATAATTACTAGTAAAACAGGATTATTGGATATGACTAAAGTTACTGGACCGAACCTGGATAAAACTATGTCGTCACAATCTCAGACAGATTTAATCGTAACGAAAATGATAGACCAGATTAAAACCGGCCCAGGCAGCCTGGAGGTTAGCCTTAAACCAGAGTATTTGGGAAAACTTAATATTTTGTTTCAATCAAATGAAGGATCAATATTAATCAAAGTTGTTGCTCAAAATGTAGATGCGGTAAATTTACTAAATTCCAGTTTGCAGAATATTAAAGAGAACTTAGAACAACAGGGTATTAAAGTACAACAAATTGAAGTTAATTTGGCCAATCAAGAAAAACACGGTAATCAAACGGGATATAGCAGAGATGGAACCAAACAGCAAAATACATTTGGAAAACCAAAATTTGCGAATTACGAACCCATGGAAACGATTTCTTTACTGCCCTACAAACTAAATATTCTGGCATAAGGGGGGGAATAAATGGCTGTTATAGGAGAAGTGAATTCTTCAGCATCGGCATTAAACGGAAATCTTACAAGTGATAAAACAGCTCAAGAGCTTAGCAAATATGAGTTTCTAAAAATACTTGCTGCAGAGTTGAAAAATCAGGATCCAACTGATCCCATGAGCAACAAAGATTTTATTGCCCAATTGGCTCAGTTTAGTTCCCTCGAACAAATGCAGAATATGTCCGAAGCTTTTAGTGCACTTGAAGGAAGTCTTGAAATTTACTTGGAAAAACAGGTAAATATTGACGGATCATTAATAGTGATGCAATCAGCAGGCCTAATTGGTAAGAGCGTAATTGCACAGGTAGATGGAACTAATATTGAAGGTAAAGTTGAATCGATACTAATAAAAGATTCTGTTCCTTACGCAGTGATAAAGGCAACGACAGTACCGGTAAATTCTATAACAAAGATATCGCAGGAAAATGAGGTTCCGGGAGTGATCTAAGCTTGAACAAGATTAATCTATATTATCCGGTTTCACCAGAACCCCCGGTTAGCAGGAAAGATTCCCATATTAAGAAAAATGAATCTGGCCTCGATTTTAAGGAAGTTCTGAAGCAGAAGTTACCAGAAGAAGGGGTTAAATTCAGCAGTCACTGCCTTAAAAGATTGGAACAAAATAATATTCAAGTATCTCCTCAGCAGCTAGACAAGCTCAATAATGCTGTGGAGAGAGCTCAAGTCAAAGGAGCCAGAGAGTCTTGTATAGTCATGGATGATATGGCGTTTATTGTGAGTATTAATAATAAGACAGTTATAACGGTTGTAGATGGACAAAGGATGAAGGACAGTGTTTTTACAAACATCGATAGTGCAGTGATATTATAGGCCGGACCTCTCTGAGGAAGCCTTCAGTCAGAAAGCAGACTGCTGCACTCAAGAAATTTAATTTTAAGGAGGTCAAATATTATGATGCGATCACTTTATGCTGGGGTTTCAGGATTGCAGGCCCATCAAGTTAAGATGGATGTCGTAGGTAACAATATTGCAAACGTAAATACTACAGGTTTTAAAAAGGGGCAGGTTACATTTCAGGATATGCTGAGCCAAACACTGAATGGTGCCCAGGCTGGTACCGCTGGTACAATTGGAGGAAGAAATGCTCAGCAAGTCGGGTCTGGGGTTAGACTGGGAGCCATAAACAATATTCATACTCAAGGTGCCCCATCTACTACGGGGAACCCTACAGATTTAATGATTCAGGGTGAGGGCTATTTCATATTAAAACAGGGTGCAAATACTTTCTATAGCCGTGCAGGTGCCTTTTCGATGGACAATGCTGGTAACCTTGTAAATTCAGCTAACGGAATGAGGGTTTGTGATACAGCCGGAGCTGCTATTAATTTCACTGGCAGTAACATAAATGTAGCGTCTGATGGAACCATCTCATATATAAGCGCTCTTGGTGCCCCTACTACCTATGGTACTAAAATAGGCCTGGCTACGTTCCCGAATTCAGCAGGTTTAATGAAGGCTGGCGAAAACATGTATATTCAAAGCGCTGCATCTGGTGCAGCCGTTCAAACTACTCCGGGGACAAATTCAGGGACATTAATAGCTGGTTCGCTTGAGATGTCCAATGTAGATTTAGCTCAGGAATTTGTAGACATGATTGTTACTGAAAGAGGTTACCAAGCAAATTCCAGAACAATTCGTACTGCAGATGAAATGCTGCAGGAATTGATAAACATTAAGAGATAAAAGCATTTAGAGGACGCGGAAAGGTGCAGCCGCCAGAAAGGTAAGTACCAGTAGGCTGTTCTTTTCCGTGCTTCTTGAAATAAAAAATATTATCAGAGAGAAGGAGCAGATAGAAAATGGCCTCAACTGATGAAGAAACACAAGTTCCAAAGAAAAAGAAATTTAGATTATGGGTTTTATTGTTAGCAGCACTTGTTTCTATTTCAGCCTATACATATATTTTTCTTGGTTCAGAACTTAAGAATCTAGATGCGAAAGTTAATGCCGAAGACATGAAAAGTGTTACATTGCCCAGCTTTACGGTGAATTTAGCTGATGCTAACAGCAACAGATTCTTAAGGACTACCATAACCCTGGAATTTTCTTCTGATGAAGTGGAAGAAGAGTTAAAAGTATCTGCATATAAAGTGAAGGATAGTGTTTTACAAGTTCTTAGAAATACGCAAGCCAGCAGTCTCGAGGATCCCAAAAGTACTGAAGTACTTAAAGAACAATTATTAAAAGAAGTCAATTTACGACTGACAAACGGTGGAGTTACGGGTATTTATTTTGAGGAATTTATTGTTCAGTAAGGATGATATTTATGAATTTCAGAAATTTCACAGAGGAACACATTAAAGAAATGTTAAACATGGGAGGAGAAAAGGAAGAAATAAACAGCATAAAAAAGGCCCATTTTTCCCTATTGGAGCCTTGCAGAGTAGAAGATGCCAAAGAGGATATAAGTTTTTTAAATGAAGTAGAGCTTGAACTAAAAGTTGAACTTGGAAGTACCGCTATGAATCTAAGAGAAGTCATAAATTTATACGAAGGACAGGTCATTACGCTTAATAGAATAGCTGGAGATACCGTAGACTTAAAGGCAAATAATATATGGCTGGCTCATGGAGAAGTTCTAGTTTTGAACGAAGTTTTGGGAATAAGAGTAAGTTCCTTTAGCAGGGAAGACGAATATTCTACCAGGGGCGTGAAGTAGCTTGGAATGGAATTTCTGGGAAGCAATAATAAGAATTATAGTTTGTCTGCCCATTGTCGTGATATTAGCATACATATTTATAAAATATGGAGTCGCTAAGAATTATTCAAGAACCAGAGGGAATCTAAAGCTGTTGGAGCAAGTAATTTTGTTACCTAAAGCAACTATAAATATTGTTAAGGCCGGAGATGAATATCTGCTTGTAAGTGCAACCGAACAGGAAATAACTGTGATTAAACAACTAGATAACTACCAGGAGAATGATGAACAAGAATTTCAATTCTATTTGAATAATACAATTAAAAGATTTACCAGGGGAAGTGGCAGCAGTAATGAATAAAAAGATATACTATGTA
>Ga0209639_1001145_pt1 | contig 29319 bp, 25 predicted proteins | sample EPASupsiteHSE605_FD_187268 | JGI IMG/M metagenome (GOLD analysis project Ga0209639, IMG submission 187268) | Bioremediated contaminated groundwater from EPA Superfund site, New Mexico - Sample HSE6-05 (SPAdes) (version 2) | ecosystem: Environmental > Aquatic > Deep subsurface > Groundwater >... | reverse complement strand
CCACCACCGCATCCTTGTCCCTCGCATGGGTTCCAGCTAAATATCCGTAACTTTCCTCATATCCAAATAAAAATCTTTGATCCCCTGTCTCTTCAAATTCCTTTATCTTTTCCCCTATATATTTAAACCCCGTAAGGACATTAAGCACATCCACTCCATAATTCTTAGCTATACTAGCTCCCATTTCACTTGTTACTATGGTTTTAATTATTACGCCGTTTTCGGGCAATGATTTCTTTTCCTTCAGCGCATTTAAAATGTATTCTACTAACAGTGCTCCGGTTTGATTTCCGGTAAGGAGTACATATTCCCCGTTTATATCCTTCACAACCGCACCAACCCTATCACAATCGGGGTCAGTACCTATAATTAAATGTGCTCCCTTTTCCCTGGCCAGATCTATGGCTAATTCAAAAGCCTTTTTATCCTCAGGATTAGGATAATCTACCGTTGAAAATTCCGAGTCCGGTAATTCCTGTTCCGGGACCACAAATACATTTTTGAATCCTATTTCCCTCAGGACCCTTCTTACCGGTACATTTCCGGTACCGTGCAGTGGAGTAAATACTACTTTAAAATCATCTGCTGTCTTTTTTACTATATCTCCCCTTAGCGATTGTTTCTTTACTTCCTCTATGTATCTTTCATCAACATTTTCATCTAAATAAACTAAAAGTCCTTTATTTAGAGCATCTTCCCTCGCCAATACCGATATGCTCCCCAAATCATTTACCTTGTCTATTGATTCTATAATAGCCTTCGCCTGATCCGCAGCTATTTGAGCACCATCTTCCCAATATACTTTATAGCCATTATATTCCGGGGGATTATGGCTGGCGGTAACAACTATACCTGCAATACAATTCAAGTGTCTGATTGCAAATGAAAGTTGAGGGGTAGCCCTTAAATCCTTGAACAAATACACCTTTATCCCGTCAGCACCTAAAACTAAAGCTGCCTCTTCACTAAATTCCCTTGACATTCTCCGGGAGTCATAGGCTATGACCACACCCCTATCCTTAGCTTCTTGTCCCTTACTGTTTATATAGTCTGCCAAACCCCTGGTAGCTCTTCTCACTGTATATTTGTTCATTCTATTGGTCCCAGCTCCAATGATTCCCCTAAGACCTGCAGTACCGAACTCTAAGTCTTTATAAAATCTTTCTTCTATATCTTTTTCATTATCTTGTATTTGTCTTAATTCTTCCTTTGTATCGTCATCTATGTATGAATTATTAAGCCAGGTTAAGTAGCTGCGATAATGAGTCACTGTATCACTCCTAATCTCTAATTTAAAAAAACACCTTCATTACGAAGGTGTTAATCAAGGCAATCAGCCCTGTTTGCATCATCCCTGCTGAACATTTAATTTCCCTGCATTAGTATCAAAAACCTTACTATTCTTAGCTATCTCAGTCTTATCTGGCAAAATACATCCACTAGCAACAGCAGCCCCTGAATTTACTATTACCGAGTTGCCTATTTCGCAATTAGAACCAACTATGCATTCCTTAAGAATACCATTCTTTTTTATAATAGTATTATCCCATATTACTGAATTATGGATAACTACATTGCCTTCGATTTTAGTTCCCGAACCAATAACTACATTGCCCAGCAGGGTAACATTTTCCCCCAGCTCTACTCCTTCACCAAGCAGTACCGATCCTCCATTGCTGCTGCTTAATAATTTACCTCGGCTCCCTACATTAACCTTACCATCCAGCAGATCCACATGCACCTGCCGGTAGGTATTAATATTTCCCACATCACACCAGTAACCATCCGTCTTAACTCCATAGAAAGGAGCTCCCATCTTTACCAGGTGAGGAAATACCTGTTTACCAAAATCGCAAAACTGTTTTGCTGGTATGTATTTAAATATTTCCGGTTCAAATACATATATACCGGTATTAGCCATATTACTAAGAGCTTCTTCTTTACGGGGCTTTTCCTGGAAACTTTGAATTTTACCATTCTCATCCGTAATAACAACCCCGAACTGTTCTACCTCAGATACTTCCTTCATGGCAATAGTAGCCAAGGCACCCTTCTTCTTATGTTCCTTTACCAATTCAGATAAATCTATATCCGTTAGAGCATCTCCGCTAACAATAACAAATGTATCATCCAGAAACCATTCACATTTCTTTACTCCCCCGGCTGTACCCATTAACTCATCTTCAAGAGAATAGTTCATGGAAGCAGCAAATTTACCCCCATCACCAAAGTAATCACTAATCTTATCAGAGTGGTAATGTAAATTAGCGATAATCTCATTAAATCTATTCCCCACCAACAGCTCAACTATATTTTCCATCAAAGGTATATTTCCCACCGGCATCATAGGCTTCGGTATATCCACCGTCATAGGCATAAGCCTGGACCCTACACCTGCCGCCATGATCATAGCCTTCATTAGTAATCACCTCACTGACTTCTTACCGCCCCGATATGAGTGATATATTAGTGCAGCATGGATCGGAAACTATCCATAGCTTCTTAGCTTTGTGTGTTTAGTCTCTGTTATATAAGTCCCTCGTATAAACTTTCTCTTCAACATCAGAAAGATCATTAGATAATCTGTTTGAAACAATAACATCGGATATACTTTTGAATTCTTCTAAATCTCTTATTACATTAGAATTAAAAAAAGTATCTTCTTGTAACACTGGCTCATAAACCACTATTTCGATACCCTTCGCCTTAATTCTTTTCATTATTCCTTGAATTGAAGAGGCTCTGAAATTATCTGAATCAGTTTTCATGGTTAAACGATAGATACCCACAATTTTGGGTTTCCTGGCCAGTATCATATCGGCAATATGATCTTTTCTGGTTCTATTTGCATCTACTATTGCGCCAATAATATTGTTAGGAACTTCTTCATAATTAGCTCTTAGTTGTTTTGTATCCTTTGGTAAACAGTATCCACCATAACCAAAGGAAGGATTATTGTAGTGAGTGCCTATTCTCGGATCAAGTCCAACACCCTCAATAATTTGTTTTGTATTTAAACCTCTTATTTCTGCATAGGTATCTAACTCATTAAAATAAGCAACTCTCAATGCTAAATATGTATTAGAAAATAGTTTTATTGCTTCAGCTTCAGTCGATTCTGTGAACAACACAGGAATATCTTCTTTGATAGCACCTTGTAATAATAAATCCGCAAATATTTTTGCTCTGGTTGATTGTTCTCCAACGATAATTCTTGATGGATACAAATTATCATATAGAGCTTTTCCTTCTCGTAAGAATTCGGGTGAAAAAATAATATTATCGGTTTCAAACATTTTTCTAACTTTCTCTGTGTAGCCGACTGGAACAGTTGATTTAATAACCATAATTGCATCGGGATTAATTGAAAGTACGTTTGCAATTACTGCTTCAACAGTTCTTGTATTAAAAAAATTCTTTTCTGGATCATAGTTTGTAGGTGTAGAGATAATGATATATTCAGCATCTGAAAAAGCTTTATATGTATCAGTTGTAGCAACTAAATTTAATTCTTTCTTTGTTAAGAACTCTTCAATCTCATTATCTACTATTGGAGATTCTTTTCGGTTAATCATGTCTACTCTTTCTTGGATAATATCAAATGCTATTACTTCGTTATGTTGGGCTAATAATACGGCATTAGAGAGTCCAACATAGCCTATCCCCGCTACTGCTATTTTCATTCTTAATTCTCCCCTCTTAATCTATTAAATTTTATAATATTCCTTATACCATTTAACAAATCTCTCCAAGCCAACGCTAATAGGCGTATCGGGCTTAAAATTAAAGTCCTTCATAAGTTCTGTTACGTCCGCATAGGTCTGATACACATCTCCAGCCTGCATAGGGTAGTATTCTTTAATTGCTTCTTTTCCCAGACATTGCTCCAGAGTCTGTATGAAAACCATCAGCTTTTCCGGTTTGTTGTTGCCGATGTTATATACTTTGTGAGGTGCTCCGTTTTCGTCTTTCTGAGGCGGATTGGACATAACATTTACGATACCGGTTACGATATCAGCGATATAAGTAAAGTCCCTATACATATCACCATTGTTAAAAACTTTAATCGGCTTGCCCTCCAGTATTGCTTTGGTAAAGGAGAAATAAGCCATATCCGGTCGTCCGTAGGGACCATATACGGTAAAAAAGCGCAGACCCGTAGCAGGAATAGAATATAAGTGACTATAGGTATACGCCATCAACTCATTTGATTTTTTAGTAGACGCATACAAACTAACAGGCTTATCTACTTTATCTTCAGTAGAAAAAGGAATCTTCTTATTAGCTCCATAGACGGAACTAGAAGATGCATAAACCAGATGCTTTACTTTATTATGCCGGCAGGCTTCAAGGATATTATAAAACCCAATAATATTGGACTGAATGTAGGCGTCCGGGTTTTCAATGCTATAGCGTACCCCAGCCTGGGCACCTAGATTTACGATAATGCCTGGATGATATGTATTAAATACTTCTTTGATCTCATCCTTATTGGCCAGATTCCCTTTGATAAAACTAAAATTTTCATAACCCTTTAGATTCTCTAATCGGCTATATTTTAAATTTACATCATAATAGCTGTTCAGGTTGTCAAAACCGATAACACGGCAGCCCTTCCCCAGTAATTCCTTAGCAAGGTGATACCCGATAAAGCCGGCTCCGCCTGTAATCAAATATGTATTGTCGCTACTTAATTGCTTATATTCCTCCAACATCTCTTCCCCCATGCATCTCTAATCTTCTATTTATACTAAATAGTCTATTAACTTGCTGGCTGATTATTGGCAATACCTAATTGTCCCCAAAAATTCTAAACTTTGATAAGTTGGTGTCAGGCACCGGCTCCCTCCTCCTGGGAGATTCCGGCTGCCGTGCAACCAATTTTGTTCTTTCCCGCAGCCATACAGGTTTGCTAATATTTAGTACTTTCTCCATACCGTTTTATCCACTATGCCAGTATAGGACTGGATGATCATCACAACTTTAGTTGATACGTTTTCGTCGATGTAGTCGGGTACGGGGATGCCGAACTGTCCATTGTCGTTCAACTCAACCGCTGTGGTCACAGCTTGGAGCAAAGATTTCGTGTCTATACCAGCAAGAATGAAGCACGCCTTGTCCAATGCTTCCGGGCGCTCCGTACTTGTCCTTATGCACACAGCCGGGAATGGGTGGCCGATGGACGTGAAGAAGCTGCTCTCCTCAGGCAGAGTACCAGAGTCAGAAACTACAGCGTAGGCGTTCATCTGAAGGTTATTGTAGTCATGGAAGCCAAGTGGCTCGTGCTGGATGACGCGAGAATCGAGGGCAAAGCCGGACTGCTCCAGTCTCTTTTTGCTCCTAGGATGGCAAGAGTACAGAATCGGCATGTCGTACTTCTCGGCCAGCGTATTTATAGCTATGAAAAGCGACAGGAAGTTATTCTCTGTGTCTATGTTCTCCTCACGATGTGCTGATAATAAGATGTACTTCTTCGGTTCCAGTACCAGCTTTTCAAGAATGGTACTGTTTTTGATATCCTCAAGATTGGCATGAAGCACTTCTGCCATAGGAGAACCAGTGACGTAAGTGCGCTCACGAGGCAAGCCGCAGTCAGCAAGGTATCTTCTCGCATGTTCTGAATACGCCATATTCACATCGGAAATGATATCGACGATTCGACGATTCATTTCCTCCGGCAGACATTCATCTTTGCATCTATTACCCGCTTCCATGTGGAAGATTGGGATGTGCAGACGCTTTGCAGGAATAGCGGAGAGACAACTGTTAGTGTCACCGAGGATTAAGAGAGCGTCCGGCTGGATGGAACTCATCAATTTGTAGGAACAATTAATGATATTTCCAATAGTTGCGCCTAGGTCATCACCCACAGCGTCCATATAGACCTCTGGGTCACCCAGTTTCAGATCTTTGAAAAACACACCATTGAGGTTATAGTCATAGTTCTGTCCTGTGTGCGCGAGAATGCAGTTGAAGTACTGGTGACACTTGGATATAACTGCTGATAATCTGATTATCTCCGGTCTTGTGCCAACAATTATGAGTAATTTTAGTTTTCCATTGTCTGCGAATTTGATATCGCAATAATCTAAGTTCATATCATTTGTCCTCCGCTGGAACTACTGGCTCACCGAACGTATCAGGGTGATTTGGGTCGAACTGTTCATTTGCCCACATGACAGTGACGAGCGGCTCGGTTTGGCTTAAATTGATTATATTGTGTATATATCCCGGCAGCATGTGGACTGCTTGAATATTGGAACCATCCACCTCAAAATTCAACACCTCGTTGGAGCCCATCCTACGTTCTTGAATCAAGCCGTGGCCTGAAACAACTATAAAAAATTCCCACTTGGAATGATGCCAGTGCTGGCCTTTGGTAATGCCGGGATTAGAAATGTTCACAGAGAATTGACCGCAGGATTTTGTCTTCAGCAACTCTGTAAAGCTGCCTCTTGCATCAACATTCATCTTCAGTGGGAATGCCACTTTCTCCTTGGGGAGATAAGATAGATATGTTGAATAGAGCTTCTTGGCAAAAGAATCGTCCGGGATATCCGGCATGACCAATGTTGCGGGTTGCTCATGGAAAGTGTGCAATAAGTCCACAATCTCACCCAGAGTGACATGGTGAGTAGTCGGAGCAAAGCAGTAACGACCATCAGCCTTCTCCACAGGATTCAAGCCGTCGTAATCACAGTGATGTTCCTTTCCCTCCAGCGCTGCAATCATTTCTGCTACCAGATCATCTATGTAAAGCAGTTTCAGTTCAGTTGATGGATCATTCACAGTTATCGGCAGGTCATTCGCTATATTGTTACAGAATGTGGCAACCGCCGAGTTGTAGTTCGGTCTGCACCACTTTCCGAAAAGGTTCGGGAAACGATAAACAAGGACACGAGCTTCTGTGTCGGTAGCATACTGGAATAACAACTCTTCACCTGCGAGCTTGCTTTTGCCATAATCGGACTGACCGTATCTGCCGATGAGAGTTGCCTGAATTGAAGAAGACAGCATTACAGGAGCAGTATTATTATGTTTTTTTAAGGTGTCTAACAATTGACTGGCAAAGCCAAAATTACAGTCCATGAACTCTGCTTCATCCTTAGGCCGATTCACTCCGGCGAGATTGAACACGAAATCTGCTTCTTTGCAATACTCGTCCAATTGTTCAGCGGTCGAATCCATGTCATACTCGAACACCTCATCCACAGCCAGCCCCGGATGTGTCCTGTCTTTTTTCTCTTTTATATTTTTAAGCGATGCACACAGATTCTTTCCGAAGAATCCGGCGGCACCGGTAACTAAAATCTTCATGACGGCTCTCCAAATCTTCAGTCTTTAATTACTGCAATCCTTATTATACCACGCTTGTCTATACCTGGGTTACTTCTCTTCAGCCAAACGCTCTTGGATGTAAGACAAAGCAGCTATCTTCTCCATGGTCTGCTCGACATTCAACAGTTCCGTATTATTGCTATTAAACTCTTTAAGTGTGTTTCTCTCGGTATCTCCAATCGTGAAATACTTATTATAATTCAAGTTTCTCTTGTCGCACGGAACACGGTAGAAGTTGCCTAAGTCAATCGCATGAGTGCACTCTTCGTTGGTCAAAAGAGTCTCATACACCTTCTCACCGTGACGAATGCCGATGACCTTGATGTCCTCTTCCTTCCCGCCAAATAAGCGAATCACTGCCTTGGCCTGTGTTTCAATCGTACATGCTGGTGCCTTTTGAACCAGAATATCTCCGCTCTCGCCGTGTTCAAAAGCGAAGAGTACAAGATCAACTGCTTCTTCCAAAGACATTATGAATCGTGTCATTGACGGCTCAGTAATAGTGATAGAGTTGCCCGTTCTGATCTGGTCAATCCACAGCGGTATTACGCTTCCTCTGGAGCACATAACATTACCATAGCGTGTACAACAAATCTTGGTTGCTTTCGTCGTCCGGCTCTTAGCTACAATGATTTTTTCCATCATCGCCTTGCTCGTGCCCATAGCATTGACAGGATATGCAGCCTTGTCGGTAGAGAGACAGATAACGGTTTCAACACCAGCTTCAATGGCAGCAGTCAGCACATTGTCAGTGCCGATAACATTCGTTTTAACGGCTTCCATTGGGAAGAACTCGCAAGATGGCACCTGCTTCAGAGCAGCTGCGTGGAATATGTAATCCACACCGTACATGGCATTACGGATGGACTGGATGTCTCTCACATCGCCGATAAAGAACTTCACTTTTTCGGACGCCTCCGGATAACGAGTTTGTAAGAGGTGTCTTAAGTTATCTTGCTTGACCTCGTCGCGAGAGAAGACACGGATTTCGCCAATGTCAGACTCAATGAAACGGTTAAGCACAGCGCTACCGAAGCTACCTGTTCCGCCTGTTATCATTAAGGTTTTGTTTGTAAATAGGGCTGTTTTCATGATGTTATTCTCTCCTACCTTGTTTTATATCATATTCATACAAATTATGGTATTCTGTTTGCAGCGCTTTAGCCATGTTTGCATTGATAAACTTGCCGTCGTAATAATTAACTCTCATATTAATAACTCTACTTTTCTTGACTACCTCTTCAAGCCCTATTCCGGCAATCATAAGTCTATAGCGCAGAGTTGCATTAGTTAGCATTTTTGTTTTCTCTTTTCCCAATTTGTGGTAAAGTCAACATATTTCCTATTACTGTGTCATGATTTGAATTTTTAAATGGAATGAAACCGCTGCAAGGCGAAAAAGTTAGCTCAGAAAAATATACTTCTTCACCTATTTGGTATAGATCAACTCTTAAAAAAAGTATATCTTTTGCCAGCACCCTACAGAGCTCTAACATCTTGTCGTAGCCCTTTGGCTTTTGTGGTATTTTTTCAAACGGTTTATAATCACTTCGTTCATATGGTGCAAACTTCCAATCAAGCGTTAAAAAACTTATGTGAGCAGTAGCATGATTTTCAAGTCCTTCAGAGATGTATAAAAATTTTGGTTCTCCATCAAAGCAATAGAATTTATAATCAGTGAGCCCGCATCCGTCTTCGTGATCTGACATAAATTTCTCTGCAATAATACGAGGCTGAACGTTTTTATATGGCCATTCTCGAGCAGACCAAAAATAATTTGTTTTTAAACACTTTTCTATTTTTTCCTTTACCTTCTTCTTATCAAGTTTACTTTTATCCCTGCAAATGACAAGCCCTCCGCTATCATGTGTGCATTTAATTACAAACTTATTGGGAAGTGTTTCAATATCAATGTCATCAAACCGTTCCCATACACCGAGGGTTGGAATTATATACTCTTCTCCAATACGATCTGCAACGTATTTTTTTGCTTCATACTTGTCTACCATTAGTGCATAAACTGGCTTCCGATCGTATAATTTTAACCACTGCAGTTTCTCATTAAATGTCTGAGGTGCCTTAAGAACGAGCTTTTTTCCCATCCGAATTTGGAATAAAATCTTCACATATATTTTATCTGGTAACCAATTCAAGTAGCCCAAGGCCCCAAGTGATTGAAATTTTCTCAAAAAAGAATTTCCTACACCTACTTTACGTATATGATATGCCATCCACGCAACCTGCTTCTTTTTCAAGATTTTTTCATCTAGTTTATGTACCCAGAATGCAATGATGATTCCAAACACAATCACACAGGCATACGACAGATAGTTTCCCTTGTTTATATTAGTACTTTCTATTTCATAAGAAAACGTTCCGAACAAATACCCCAAATACACATTTGTTAAATAAGATTCCAGCGAAATCATCCCGAACCATCCGAATACACCGCGCAACACCGCGATTTTTTCAAATATAAAACTAAAAAGCATCATTGCGGGGAACGCAAGCAACAAATTCATGTTGACATCCCGAAGTATTGGAACGCGACCGCAGACGAAATAAACGATCAACAGCACCGGCAAAATCACCCAGGGTATTCCTTTTCCCTGTTTTACCGCCGGTGCAATCCCATAGCCAACGATGAAACACGGCACACGACATATCACGAATTGAATGTTATACACCGCATCATTAAGAAGAGTGCCTGTCCCGGGGATACTCACCCAACCCGCGAATACGAAAGCAGCAACTATAACTGATACTGAAATCCACCTGTACGAAGACCTATCAATAATCATGCCAATAAGAGGTGTCAGAATATACAACGGGATAAGAAGAGCAATATACCACGCACCGAAATGCTCCGCCCAGAAGGAAACAGTGGACACATAATATAGAAAATCAAGAATGCCCTTACCGTTGATGATGCAGTAATAAATCCAGACGGGAGTTGAAATGATTGCATAAGGAAGTACAATGCGGACAAGACGCTTAGTATACCACCCCCCCAAGGTGGGGCGATCCGCTTTATTCAGCGAATAAAACATGCTGAGCCCGGAAAGAAGCAGAAAAATATCTACACCGATATTTCCGAATCCGAACAACCATTCCAATATATAAGGCAAAACGACACCACGCCCGCTTGCGTGGCAAAGTAGGATAGCTATGGTGCTTATACCCATTATTTCAGTACGAAACCTGCTGAAAAGTGAAAGATCAAACCTGTATTTGCTTGCCATAACTACACCTCGCTTTCTTAGTAACTAATGGATATCAACTTCTATGTCTCTTATGCCGCACCCCCGAACATCTGGAAACTCTGAGCCAAATTTAGTGTCATAGTTATCTGGTTCAAATGCCGCCACTCCACTGTAATGGCAAAATGTTAATTCTCCAAAAATAATTTCCCCATTCTCATTATATAGATGGACACGTACCAGTGGAAAAGGCTTAGATAATTTGCTTGCTAGTGATAACATTTCATCAAAGTTTGGCGGTCTTGTAAAAATTGCTTCAGCATTCTCATGCCCATTTTTAACTGCAATCCAATTCCAATTCAAATCAAAATAATCAAACTTGGTGTTCATCCCATTACGTTTACTTGCAATGTATAAAAACTTTGGCTTCCCATATGAGCAAAAAATCTTATAATCTTTAGGTGGCAGACCATCATCCGTTTCAATGTATTGTTCACAAATTATCTTTGGTATAATTCCCACATAACTCATTCCGCATGTGTTTTAGAATAATCTTCATGTAACCACTTATCTAGTTTCGCTCTCGTCTCATCTTTATTCTTTATCTTTACAGCATATGACACTCGCACTACCATGATTGCACTTCAAAACGAATCTATTAGGCAACCCTGAAAAATCAATATCTTCTGCCCCGTTAAACATCTAACAGCGTAACAAGATAACCCCTCCCCGCATATTTTTTCACATACTCACGTACTGCTAACTTATCTGCACAATTACGACTAATGCACTATTTCTATAGGTGTTGAGTTTCAAGTATTGAAGCTTTTCGTTAAGCGTTTTTGGGTTTATTAAGTTTAGTTTCTTTTTCATTAACATCTTGTATCGAACTTTAGTCGCTGTTTCTGGGCTGCAATGATTGCATACAAATTGATATCTTTTCCAAATCAATGCTCTCTTTGTTGTTCTTAAGCAATTAAGTATATTCTTAACCACGGATTCTATCTTCCTCCCCTTAATATTCTTTTTATAAGCAATATCGCATCTTTATAATACTTACTGTGCGGGCAAATCAGCAAAACGCCAATACCGAGGACTGCCGTCACGGTGATAAGGCGGATCAGTAAGCCTCCTATTCCTTCCACCGGAACCCTTTCGCAAATCATATAAGACGCGATCGCAAGTACGACAGTTATAGCGGCATACAGTACGTGTTCACCGTAAAACGGCAAAGCGCTCATGCCCCTGAAATAATACTTAAATATGATTTTTGTGCCCCACATAAAGTTGATTAGCAGAATCGATATGACCGTCGCCAGAATGATGCCGTTGACGCCGAACAGAGCCCCAAGAATCCAGTTCAGCGCAACATTAGCAACAGTCTCTGCAATGGAACGGTATCTTCCTTCCCACCAAAGCCCGGCACCCGTCATATACACAGACCTTATATCACCGATCGTCAGAGAATAGAAATACACGCAAAATATCGCCACCGTCGTAATGGGAAACATCAGGTCTTCCCCTAACCATATTTTCATGAATGGCTGGTACAGACACAGCATACAAGCCGTACACCACCCCGCCAGGATTGCATATATAAAAGAGAATTTTCTCAGATCAAAAAGGTTTTTTTCCGGGCTTTCGCGGGCGATGCTGTCTCCGACGCTTGCGGTAATGCCGTTGACTACGACTGAAAGAAGCCCGTGTACCGATGTCAGTATATAATAGTAATTTCCGTATATCGCGACGGTCGTCAAACCGAGAAACGCACTCAAGAAAATACTGTCCAGAGAATTCCTTGTTGTCGCGCAAAGTTTTTGTATAAAAGCCCCCGCAACTTTTTTCTTGATAGTGTCGATTTGCCAGGCAGGGAGATTCCCTTTGCATTTATATTGTGGGTACATCTTATCTACGATAGACGAACGAACAATATTTCCGAGAATCGTAAACAGCAGATAACTAGCCGCGTACGCATAAAAATTACGGAACAGAATCACCGTCACTATCTGTGCTGCGTATTGCACCAGATAAACAAAAGTTGTAATCTTCATCTCGATGTCATTGCGCTGGTGAGCAACCAGCAGGACACTCTTATAGCCAAGCAGCAAATATCCGATGCCCGCATTTGCCAGATAGATATAATATAGAATATATATGTTGATGTCCGCCGGCCACGTTCCCTTGATTAGGTGCGGTAGAAAAGGGCTGACTCCTATACCCACAGTAAAGACGATGATGCCAATCACTAAATACACGCGCTTGAAAAGCCTCATCAGAGCGCAGATCGTATTCGTATCATTGTCAGCAATCGGCTTATACAAGCAGAAGATAACGGCGCTGCTGAATCCGAGTTCGGTTAGATTGAGCACTTGTAAAATTGATGAAAACAGGCTGGATAATCCAAGATAATCGGCTCCAAGTTTTTTGATCAATATAGTGCGAATGATAAAGGGAATGAACAGGATGACAATCTTATTAATCATCCCCCAAATAATATTTCGCTTTGAATTCAGAGTTCTATCAGCGCTCATTATTAACAAGTTTTCCTTTTTACCGTTCTTTTGAAGCCAAACCATGCATACTGCAACGCCACGCGCCAACTTGCATTTATGCAAAAGTACTCCAACATCAGATAATCATTGTCCGATTTGACAGGGGCTTTAGCGGGAGAATGCAAATCATATACATAAAGTCCTTTCCCCTGTGGCAAATAGAAGCAATTCATCTCTATGGGACGATAACGCAGTCCGATTTCCGAAATGATGCAATAAGGTAGCCGTTTGTGAGATATGACAATGTCGGCGCCCTCATATCGGCAGCGCAACCCGTATAGATCAAACAGAACCTTCTTTCCTACAAAAGAACGGTCGGTCAATTCTGGCGCTATACGTTCGAAATAGCCGTCATATTGTATCGCTGAATCGAACGGTGCAAATCTCCACTCTCTTTGATCTTTGGTCAGAATGACCTGATAGTCGCCGGTGACAAATGTGTTATGCGTACCAATCTCGGTCTGATTGGTTGTATAGGAATGATACGGATACACAAAGTATTTTTGTTGATCTGCCAAAAATGCCATGTAATTTTTCTTCCATGAGGTCGCACCCCAACGGTAGACGCAAGCCGGCACATCGATTCCCTCAGGCAGGCTCTCACAATCCGAGTATTCCCACATCCGAAACTCTTGCCACATTCTTTGGGTCCAACACTGTCCCCAAGACTGAGCCACCTGCATGATAAAGGTATCGTACCCGTTATAAGCCGGCGTAAAGGGTTTATTTGCAAATTCATTAGCTGCATACGAGTACAGGGATATACCTCCAATCCTCCTATCCTCGTCATAAAATCCGATTGCGTTTTTTACATATTTATAAAACGCTTTGGAGACAAGCAAATCATCTTCCAGAACAACAACCGCATCGTATTTTTCAGTCAAATCGCCACATTGCAGAATATGTTTCCGAAGCCCCTGCTTTTCGGGAAATGCGCGTATTATTTTATTCCCATATTTCCATTCAATTGTCTCAACGGCTTTAACAATCTCACTTTGGTTTTTACCCTTATCAACACTGATCACAAAATCAACTGTGTCCCCATCGTAATCTGCTTCACAAATTGATTGAACTAGCATTTTCATAGATTCAACACGGTTGTATCCCACCGCAACAATTGCAATCATATACTAACCTCTCTTCTGCACAACAGGTGTGACAACTTTCTTTATGATTAATGTGCGTACCTTAAGTAAAAATGCCGTGCAAGCGATAATAAACATGTATTCTATTACAAAAGAAATATCTGTAAACATTGCAATTCTCCCGCAATACTTAATCAACAATAGCGGAATAATATGAAGTAGATAAATAGTAAAGGAATTCTCCGATATATATTGCGTTGCTCTACTACACAGCCTAACTCCTGCATGCTTCAAAATCTCATATAAAACGACAAACCACAGCACACCATAAGAAAGGTACAATGCGCCCGGAGGATATTTATCACCCGATACTGTTACCCCCATGAAAAACCCAACCGTTAGAAGCACTGACCCGATAAGTGTTAAGCTTATTTTTCCGCTTATTTGGAAAGATTGGTATGCATATCCGAAGTAATACACGATTCCATAACCGAGGAAGTAGATAAGAAAGAGATATATAAAATAGTAGTTTATATAGACATTCAGAATAACAGCATTGTACAGAGCCAATACTGCATAGTAAATACTCGCCCAAACCAACAAGACCAATAAGTGGCATCTTTTTCTCTCCGCAAACCGATATAAACCAGTCACAAGTGGCGTTGACACTGCCAATATCAATGTTACGCGTACAAACCACACATATCCTATGCCGTCATATAGGAGGAAAGACTCTATCATCTTGACCACGCCGAAAGGCTCAAATGAGCGATTGATGACCATAGAAAAGCCAAAAATCAATAGCAAAATGCCCCATGTCGGCAACAATAGTTTTTTTATTCTCTTTTTCAAATAAGCTATATAGCTTATTTTTTTTCCGATAGTCGAACTGTATCGAAAGGAAATTCCCGAAAGTATCACACAAAGAACGACATCAAAGCCTCTGAATTCAGTCAGCCATGTAGGGCAGTTTGTATGAGCGAGGATTATCAAAAGGATTGCTGTCGCCCGCAATATATCAACGATTGGATCTCGCTTCATCTATATCCTCCTCAAAGATTTTAATCTCTCATTGCTCCGTTTCCTGGTACTGTCAACAGATATTCATAACTTTGGATTCTGCATGCCATGTCATTCCACCTGACTCCCTAGCGATTGAAGCAATTCTTCACTCAGTTGCCAACCAGCCGGGCACCCTGTCCCTTCCGCCTTTTCTCCTTGTTCAAGCGCTCCAACATGTTGTTGGAGATGACTTCTCTGGATTCCTTTCGGGGAAAGTTGCGAACATTAGAGTGCTCTATCGTTGTCTTCTCCTCACACGCTTAAATAAAAGAAGTGAAAAAGCAATGGCCAAAACATAATTGGACTTTGCAAACGGTATTCGAACCATGGAAAACAGAATTCCCACCAGAAGCAAACAACATAGATAAATATTTCTTGCATTTCCTTCCCTTCTCATATTTCTGTAGCAAGACATGGTGCAGTATCCGTATATGAGCATTCCAGCAGCTACACCAAGCCAACGTCCATCTTGATACAGATGATAGAAGGGTGAAACAAAAGCATTCATATAAATATCGTTATTTGATATTAAAATAACTTCTTGGACGTGTGACACGTCACTTACTATTTTAAAAAACTCGGGATTAATCCCAACAACACTTAAAACAAAACGTAAAATTGATGTGACTCCAAACAAACTTGAAGCACCCAATGAATAAAATCCGATTGCATCCACCGTTCCAAGCCTTATATCCATATATGGCATACATCCACAAATATATAAATAAAGGCTCTTGTACATGTCGTCCACACCGCGAAGTCTACTCAAGAAAAGTAAAATAATAATAGAAGCAGCAACGACAAGCCTTATACGCCTCTTTGTCCTAGGCGACAAAACAACTCTAGATTTTTCTTTATTTCGGCTTATAATGAAAACAAAGATGCCACAGAATGCAAATTGTACGATAATGGCTCTTCCTCCATCAATTAGTACTTGGAGAAAAACGAGTACAAATCCTAAAGCTAGGAGGCCCTTTTTCTTTTCCTTAAACACAAATGCAGAAATAAAAGATAGAGGCATTATTGCGGTCGCAAAAGGCTGTGCTATATACTGAGCTAAAACCGCAAAAGCAGGACCTCCCACATCATAAGCATATGAGCCCGATGCATAAAGCTGCCTTACGTCCTGCAGTGTGATACCCTGAGCATACATTTTTAATACTGGAAAAAGTTCGACTAAATAGACTAATAAAGCTATAATCCCCAATATTACAATTATTTGTTTATGTAACACATATGTATATTTCTCTCCTATTGTTTCATCTCGATAGATTGATAAGCTTCTTGTTCCTCGTACAATTAATCTATGTCTTACTGCAAAAGCCCCGCCAATAGAAAAGCAAAGCGTACCTATAAATGCAATTGAATATGTTTTTTGGCTTATCTCATTTATTTCGTATATATATAAAGTTGATAAAGATATAATAAATAACCATAGACTACAGAAGAATAGAATTGGATTAAACCAACTCTCTCGCTTTACCCTATAATATACCACTATAGCTAAACAGAAAAAAATTAGCAGATATTGCATATATCCTACCTTCGGCACTTTCCAATAAAACTCGTCAACGCTTCAGAAAATTTACTATACTCGAAATGTTCTTCAGCCATTTTCCGAGCTTCAATTTTCATTCTATCAATTTCGTCATTTTTGAGAGATACAGCTCTGATTAATGTTTCAGCAAATGAATGATCACTCTCATCTTTACAGATGAGACCTGTTTTCCCATCCAATATATACATTTCGAGGTCACTCGTTATATTAGCAATCACTGGTACACCAGAAGCCATGCTTTCTCCGACCTTTGTCGGAAATCCTGCATTTGCATACCGGGCATCAGGGCGCAACAAAACAGTAAAATCAGCTTCCTGCAGCGCCTCTGTTATTCTATCGTGCGGAACCCTTCCGTGAAAGACAACTATACCGTCAAGCTCCATTAGTGTTTGCTCTGACAGATTTAATTCCTTCTTCGCCTGTCCGTAAGTCACGCCAAAAACATCAAACCGAATTGAAGATTTGTTTTGTTCATCTAGTAAGGCTATCCCACCTATCATGTTCCCTAGATAGTCCTTCTTCTTGGGCGAGCCCGCATACATTAGATGCAATGTTTCACTATCCTTTTGCGTATTGTCGTAAATCTTAAATTCTTTTATGTCTACGGTCGTAGTGATACGTATGCAATGGCACCCCTTGCTTTCATAGTATTTATTCAATAATGAACTAATACATATTTCATTGCCGCACTTCACGTTGTAGGAAATCAGCTGATATCTGTTCAGAAGAAATTTTATCTTTCCCATCAGCCCCGCAAAATTGTCGTTATTTTTGTCGTACCATTCACATACGCTTTGGATGATAGGACAGCTCCACTCCTTTGCGTAACTTCTTATAGCACCTTGCAGTACGTCATAAAATGATGCTGCAGTAATAATGCATACTGGAGTGGGAATTCCTCGCAAAAAATCCTTCAGTTTCTGTTTTTGCTCCGTACGCTTTTTCAATTTGGCAGAAACACTTCTGTTTGTATTGAAAGAGAACTGAAAACAATGTATTCCATCGAGTTCGAAGGATAAATCTTGACTATCATCGCACACATATCCAAGTGCAAAAACATCGTAATCTCGCTTCAGCATCTTTCCAAAATTTAGCATTCTGATTGCATTGGGGTGCTCCAACAAAGGGTGACCACACGCAATTAGAACCGTTTTCTTCGATGCTAAATTGTCATACCTGCCTAGTGCCTGTTTATCTACATTCATCATGATTTCCTACCTTAAGGTGTTTTCTTCTTCACTGTTCGAATGGTTTATCTATGGAAACATACCTGCACTATAAGTAATACTATGCTTACTCATTCGGTGTCCCGATGATTCTTTTCAGTAATCCTTGAATTTTTCGCTTAAAATAGGCCTTTATTTTTCCAATTGAATGAACAATCCTTCCGTAGCTTCGTTTTGCACCGAGGATAACAAACTCCACATACTTGCTATTTGTGTGAATAATGATGGGCCTGGGGTCCCAATCGGCACCATAGTTCAGTTTGTAATTGCCACTGCCACCCATATCCAATACTTTAATTCCTGCCTCCTTGAATGCGCAGATTGCTTTCCACGTCAATGCCTGGTTTGGGCAGCTTTTCAAATACTTAGAGTAGCTAGCATTGCTTGCAAACATGGCGAGATAATCGTTATGGATATAGTAGCTGGATGCAATGTTATTCTTACTGTCACCGCTCTCTGCGGTAAGCAATGCCTTGATGCTATACACACCCATGTTTGCCGTAGCTCCGTGTGATATAGATTCATCCGAGTACAACAGACACATTTTCTTCCGATAGTCGGGGGCTTTGACCTTTTGTCTGTCAAAGACTTCTCTCAACTGTTTTTCATGTTCATCGATAAAAACTTCGGAATAGTCTTCCTCGATTGTCCCTCCGTCCTTATCGAATTTCCGCACACACGTCCTGTAACCACTCTTCAGGTTTTTGAATAGTGTTTCCTGCGGCAAAGTCAAATCTATGTAGCAAGTCCTGTACTGCTCCCCGCCAATCAACTTATGGGAACACAACTCAATGTCCTCATATGTGAATTTCAAGTCTGTCACTTGGACATAACGGCACTTAATTTTATTCTCTGCATAATCAATCAAATCATCGATAAGGACGCTCTTGTTAACCTCTTTTCGCAAGTCAAAGCCCATATGCTGACCTATCCAACCCCAAAAAGGACTTCCTAAAACCTTCACGCCCATGAAATACACGATACCACCGGTAAAATACCCTATCCTTTTGCCTTCAAACGATACTGACAGGATAATCGGCTTAATATTCTTCAGTTTTTTTAGATAGTTCAACCACTCTAATGTCGTAAATGGAACCTTTCTTTCAAAATTATTAAAATCATCAATATCTAAATTGTTAATATCAACAATAGCAAATTCATACATGTTTATTACTCTCCCGCCCCTGGCATAATCTTTAGAATATACTCTTTCCACTGGGCATTGATATTTTCAGTGCTTAGCTTATTACGAATATAAACAGCCTCTCTCGAAAGCTTTTCTCTCAGTTCCGAATCCTCCATAAGGAGCTTCATACTTTTGCTCATCTCAAGTACATCACCAACTGGAACTAAAAGTCCGTTCAATCCATCATCTATTAGATAACGTGGACCACCACACGGGCAATCCGTGCTTATACAAGCCAATCCCACTCCCATTGCTTCCATCAGAGCATTTGGCATTCCTTCAAAATTCGAAGAAAGAACGAAAACTGCTTTTGTTTTTAGTACTGATAGCAGATTGTTCGAAGGCTCATGCAATCTAATTCTATCATCTGCTCCGAGCTTGTGAATCTGTTCTTGCAGCGTGTCCCAAAGATCGCCTTCTCCGAAAAGCTCTAATTCCCAATTGCCAGTGCATTCAGTGGCTTTTACAAAAGCCTCAATTAACAGCGCTTGATTCTTCTGTGGAACGTACCGTCCAACAGATATCATCTTATGATTGCCCGCGTCAAACTCTCTAGGATCGTTATTCAATAAGAGAGGATTTGCGATAATCGTGCTCTTCTTTTGTATAGCCTTGGAAAAATACTCAGCCGCCTCTTTGGTTTGAAAGACATATCCGTTTGCCCTTGTATAAAAGATTCTCCTTAATATTTTTCTTATTTTTTCCGGAGGCATGTGTTTTGGATCGTTTCGTTCAGAGACTATAAGCGGAATTCGCGTCCCGACCAAGGCCATGCAAGCAGCAATATTGACTTGAACAAGGAACGACACAACAACGTCAGGAGCTATTTTGAGGATTGCTCTACGTAATTTTAAAATACCATCAAAGTAATTCTTCCAACCTAATCCATTGATAACATGAATGGATGAGGATAGCAGGTATGTGGGTTCTGCGTGCGAAAGTGTAACGACATATACATCATTGCCATCTTCCGCAAACTGATTTGACAGTGTACACAGTACTCTTTCCGCCCCGCCAAAGGAGAAAGCACCCATTAAAAAAACTATTTTCAAAGCACACCTCTTATATATGTCTATAATCAAGTCCTATGGAACGTTTGACAAAGTTTTTTCAAGCGACTATAGAAAAGTGTACGGCGCTCGTTTATCACGGTATTAAGGTATTGCTGAGCCTTCTTTATATTTCTGTCTCCGACTATCTTATTTATATTTTCGTCTGTCAATATCATTTTTGCTCTTCTAGCAAACCCATCCATATTGCTCTGCTCAATTAGATCTTCTTGTTCTAACAACTCCGGTATTCCATTAACGGGAGTTGAAAGACATGGCAACCCAACAGCCATCGCTTCAATAACCGTCCGAGGCAGTCCCTCTCCGAGTGTGGGGAAAACTAAGATATCGCTCTCTATCAACTTTTCACGAACCGAAGCCGCGCCAGAAAGCAATCCTGTGAAAGACACATAATCAGCTATTCCCAGTTGTTCAGCCATTTTCTCGAAGTACTCTCTCTTTGGACCGTCACCTACAAATAGCACGCGAACGTTCATGCCTTCATCTCTAAGCTTCTTCACGACCTTGATGACAACATTGTGCCCCTTTGAGAAATCCGTGACGCAACTGTTAACATGAACTATTGTGAATTGCTCTTTGTTTGGATTGAACTCTCTTTCTCTCCAGAAATAATCCTCTTTTAAATCAATGGAGGAATAGTAGTTTTCAAAATGTTTATCGTCCTCACCATGTAACTTTGCATAGGACGGGTATCTTTCCTGCAACGCAAACTGTGTTACATATGAGGCCCCATTTGCTGTACGAGCATATTTTTTTACCTGGTGTGTAAAATGAATGCGGTATATTGGTCTAAAAACGCTCTTGAATACTCTTGGGCTGAAATTGTCCCAGGGATCATTTACTATCTCTGTTGCCCACGGAAGTCCGGCTTTTAATACTTCGTTTTGAACCAAATTTGCTATTGGGCTTGGAATGCGAAAAATTGCGCAGGAACAATCATCAGCCACGCCCTTCACACTTCTCCTTATATCAGCATATCGAAGAACATACTCTTTTGCTCCTCTGTATTGAGGCAACGGAAAGAACTCAACTCGATCACCGCTTGCAATGAGCATTTTTTCTTCGATTGATTCCACGTCTTCAACTCTGCAAGCCACACGAACTGAATCAAAGACTTCAAGATAGCGCTTCCAAAAATCATAGCCATATACAGTTTTTACCCATACTTGGCCATCCGGCGTTCTCTTAAATTGATGATCTACAGTCAATAGTAGCTTGCTCATTACAGACTCCTCACATATTTTCGGACATTTTTAGTTCTAATAAATCTATCTTCGAACAAGGAGTAGGCTCCCGTGTTCTTTCCGCACTCCTTTTGTTTCCACTCAATAATAGCTTTAGCCAATTCCTCTGGTTTTTCTGCATCAACACAGCTTCCTGCCTTATACTGTCCAACGGTGTTCGCCAAAGCACAATCGTTCCCAAAGGCGAATATCACCGGTCTACCGCATGACAGAACAACTCCGGTCTTACTTGGCAGTGCGGTCTTTACTCCTCCAGGAACCAGCGGGATGATGTTTACACCAGCAGCGGAATAAATCGAAGTTGCGAGTTCAGACGACTGCATTGGAAGCATAGTCACATTATTCAGTTGTTTTTCAACGACAAGTTCTTCAATAGCCTCTCTTTTCACACCGTCTCCAATGATAAGGAACTCAATATCATCCCTGTCTTTCAGCAGCTCGGCCGCACCTACTACCAGTTCTACATTCTGCATTCTACCGATGTTACCAGCATATGCGGCATAGAACTTATCGTTGCTTAAACCATACTTCTTAACGAATTCGTTCTCATTCCATGGGATATCTACCCTTTCATCGCTATATCCCCAGTTATAAATAACGTCTATCTTCTCTTCAGGGATACCCTTTGATGCAACATACTCTTTCATGTCATCAGAAATGCAAATGAGTCTTTCCGACTTCTTGTAAACGCTTCTCTGCCACATTTCAAAGTAACGGTAAATGAGAGAACCATCTCCAATCAATCCGCTCCGTACCGCATTGTCAGGCCACACGTCCTGGAGCATTGATACAATCTTCATCTCACATTTTTTCGCTGCCCTAACACTCCAAAAAGAAGAATAGCTAACATCTTCGAAAAGGAGATCTGCCTTGACCCGCTTCACCAGCCTTGCCATCTTAATATTGGCCAACGTATCTGCAACATACCGTTTGATAATGTTAGCCTTTTCCATACGCTTACGATGTACTTTTATATATGATATCCGGTCAGAATGGATTCCCAATGTGTATCCATCATCAGTCTCATTTTCAACAGCAACAATACGAACTATTTCATATCCGGCATTTAGAAAACCTTCCAAGATATCTTTGAACAAGTGATTGAACGGGCTCGTTTTATCAAGCAATATTGGCGTGGCTATAACAATCTTCATGAACCTATCTCAATTCGTATTTTATTAAGAGCAGCGTAGCAAACATCAACTGCGGCTCCAGCGTCAGCAGCTTGTGCAACAACAAACCCAACTCTGTCTGTACTACTTTCAACCAGCTTTGCTATATCTCCAATACCATGGACAACGCTGGCTTGTTTCACACCCTCTATGGCTTCTGCTGTTTCAACGCCCTCTATGCTCTTTATCTTGCCAACGCCAGTCTCAAAGTACCGAATAGCAGAGCCTTTATCAAACTTCTCCTCAATATCAGGCTTTTCGCCAAGTGCAATTCTAATGCAGCACTCAACCATATCAACACCAGTAGAAAGCGGTACGAGATGCGTGGTAATACAGTCACCACCAAGGCGAGCTCCAAGTTCTACAATTTTTGCTCCAGAGGGTGTAGCTTTGATTTCCGTGTGAGACGGACCGTTCTTGATACCGATGGCTTCCACGGCCATTTTTGCCACGCGCCGGATATCTTCAGCAACAGCTGGTTCAAGCTGTGTCGGTTGGCTATGTCCCATTTCAACGAAGAATGGAGCACCAGTTGTCAGCTTATCAGTAATCTGAATCACATGGCACTCTCCGTCAATGCTGAGTGTTTCAACACTTACTTCGGGGCCTTCCATATACTCCTCAACAACAATGTCTCCGCTATGAGAAAATTCTTTGCTGTGAGAGTAAGCTTCTTCAATCGCTTGGCTATCATTCAGCTTATCAACCAAGAACACGCCGCGACTACCGGAGTTATCAGCAGGCTTTACGATAAACTTCATGCTATACCTTTGAATTTTCGCAACTGCTGCATCATACTCTCTTCGGTTGCTAACCTTGTAGAAAATAGGGATAGGTACACCATGTTCTTTCAGGCACTTTCGCATCACTGCTTTATTAGTTGCATTAAGTGCTGTTTGCTCATCCACCCCTACCAGTCCACACTCTTTCGTCACGGTTGCCACAGTTCGCATTGGCATGTCGCTAGCAAGTGTCATAACACCATCAATCTTGTATCCTTTCGCTGCAGCAACCACAGCAGGTATATCTATCGTACTAATAACCAATGGGACATCAGCATACTGCATACCTACAGCGTCCTTATCCATATCTACGGCTATAACACGCAATCCCATCTCTTTAGCTTTTTGAATTGCAGGAAGCTGTAATATACTAGCTCCTAGAATCATTATTGTTTTCATGTCATCCACTTCAGTTCCTACAATATTGTTTTTATTGCTTCTGCTATATGTTGCATATCAGCCGGTGTATATCGCTGATCACAGGGCAGAGCCAACATATGGTCAGCCACATATTCTGAGAACTTACATACTCCCTTTGCTGTTTCTATCACAGGCCAGATTACAGGACAGTAGATAGAAACCCGAGTGAGCTTATGCTGAACTGCATCACGATTATCAAGAAGTATCGGAAAGTACAGTGTGCTTAGGGCAGCATGTGAAGAGAGATACTTTATCTCTCCTGCTTCAACCAATCCCGTCAATGCACTCTCCAACGCTTCAACATTGGTCAGCCGTGCCCGGTATATCCCATCCATGTCCATACTGGATAACAGCTTCCTTGATTCTTCCGTCATCCCATAAGGATGTGGATCTGCATCAAGTAGTACCGCCGCTTCGTTAAGTGCGTGACGGTAGTCTCCCTTCAAACTTTCATTACCAAAGCTCAGATATTCACTTTTGTTCTTAAATGCCTTGAGCCTGATATTGCTAAACTCGGGTGCAGGCTTTTCGTCATTAACTTTCCTTATAGACGCAATGATACCGCCATCCGGGAGAGCGAACCACTTTCTCATACTGGCAATCATATAATCCGGCGAGAACGCAGTTTTTGTACGATGAACGATGATATCATGCGTACGGTCTTCCACCATTATCATCTGGGGATGGTTGTTCTTCAATTGAGCCAACTGTTCATCTCTCAGACTTGTCATTCCGAAATAATGTATATATACGAGGACTGTATGCTCATCGACTTTTGAAATGAGGTCATCTAAATTGGCAGAAAGATCTTCATTCAATTTGAAGAATTTTGCCTTATAGCCGTTCTGCGTGAACGGAATAACCATTGACTCACAGCATAGCGTAGGAAGAAGAACAGAATTATGGGTACCTTTGTTGCACACAGCTATTTCCTTTAAGGCATCCCTGCCACTGCGATAATAGTGTGTGTGCAGGCTGTCCAACTCTACAATTTCTCTCAAAAAAGGCTCATTTGCAACCCAGTCAAATTCACTTCCAAATTCAATTACCTTATCTCCCACTTAGCTGCTCCTATTCTAAAGTGACTTGGATTCAGATACCGCTGTCTCCTTATTTTCTGCATTCTTATATATATTCTCTGTTTTTAGGACAATAGATATAGTCTTGAAGAAAATCTTCACATCTAATACAAATGTGATATTCTGTGCATAGTAGAGGTCATTTTTCATCTTCTCGTAGCCGTCTGCTTCGTTGCGAAAATACGCTTGGCTGTACCCGGTAATCCCGGGACGAACCTTGAGAAACTCACGGATATCATCCGGATACCTTTCCAACCAATCTGGTGGATCTGGACGTGGACCAATAAGAGCCATGTCACCCTTCAAAATGTTCAGGATTTGAGGTATCTCATCGATTGATGTCTTCCGGATAAACTTTCCAATTTTCGTTACTCTTGAATCATCTTCACCGTTATATGTAGAACCATCTTCCAAACGGATATCAGGTGCGTTCACACGCATTGAGCGGAATTTGTGCATCTTAAAGATTTTCCCGTTGCGTCCAATCCTTTCGCCGTTATAAAACACGGGGCCACCATCCGTGAAGTGAATGATAGGAGCAATGAAGGCAAAAATAACGGCAAGGAAAAGAAGTGCAACAATGGAGAATAAAATATCAATTAGACGTTTGAAAAACTTTTGATACATACCTTTACACTCCGCGTCATTTGATGTACTGTTTCAGAATAGCCGTATACTTCTCAATCAGATACTCTACATCCTCATCACTCAATAAAGTATGCAGCGGCAATGTAATCTCATTTTTATTCATATCGAAAGCATTAGGATAATCCTTCATATCAAATCCTAAATTCTTATAAGCAGTAAACATGGGAAGTGGTTTGAAGTGTACATTACAGGCAATTCCTGCTTCAGCCATCTTGATAATTATTTCATTTCGTTCGGCTTCGCCAATTCCAGGTATCCTTGTCAAATAAAGATGCCCCGTAGAGGTAAAATCCTCGCCATAATGTCGCAAAATTTTAACCCCTAAAGGCAACAATGCCCTATCATAGGTTTTTATAATTCCTTTGCGCCTTTCAAGCAAAGCTTCATATCTGTCGAGTTGTACTAGCCCAATCGCTGCTAATATATCTGTCATATTGCATTTATAAGCCGGATAAACAATATCATATTCCCAAGCACCTTTTTGGTTTTTGGATAATGCATCTTTGGATTGACCATGCAAGCTATATAACATGAACTGCTTATACAATTCTTTATCATCTAATCCTAAGCCATTACGCCAAACTACAACTCCACCCTCAGAAGTGGTAAGATTCTTTACAGCATGAAAAGAAAAGCATGTAAAGTCAGCAACAAGCCCACATTTAAATCCCTTTCTTTCTGCTCCAAAAGCATGAGCGGCATCAGCCATTACGATTATCCTATCAAATAAACCCTGAATTTGGTTATTAGCCTTGAATAGTTCCTTCTTACTTTCAATTGCCTCATATAATTTATCGTAGTCACACATCCTGCCGCCAATATCAACCGGAATTACAGCTTTCGTCTTTTCTGTAACTGCATCGGCTAATTTAGAATAGTCCATTTCAAATGAATCAGGAGCCGTATCAACAAGTATGATTTTAGCTCCCACATGTGCTATAACTGAAGCTGAAGCTGTGTATGTATAAGCTGAAGTAATAACCTCGTCCCCTGGTCCAATTTCTAAAATCCGAAGAGTTAGTTCCATGGCAGCCGTTGCAGAATTGAGACAGACCGCTTTATTCACTCCAATATATTCAGCTATTTTTTGCTCAAATAGTTTCGTCCTCGGGCCAGTTGTGATCCAACCAGATTTCATTGTTTGTACGACTTCCGCAATCTCAGCATCGGTAATATCCGGCGGGGAGAAGGGTATATTTCTTAATTCATTGTTCAATGGAACATCCTCACTTTTTTTACTAATTAGCCTTCTATTGTATGGGTACACACCTTCTACGAAGGAATCTCCCCGATGGAACGTCCCGTTTCAGTTAAAAACTAAACCTACTAGTTTTATTCAGCGCACTCTCATGCGAATAATAGTAATAGTACTGGTAGTAATCATTAGCATCCATCTTTACCTGGTTTAATACTACTCCTATTAAGCGAGCATTAGCCTTCGCAAACTGCTCTTTGGCCTCACGGGCCAGATCCTTACGGGTAACGCCGGAACGTACCACAAGTATTGCTCCATCTACCTGGGTAGATAGAATACTGGCATCAGTTACTGCCAAAACCGGAGGAGAATCTATAAAAACATAATCGTATTTTTCCAGTAATGTCTTCCATAGAGAGCGGGTTCGCTCTGAATTCAGGATTTCGGCCGGATTAGGCGGTATGGGTCCGCTGGTTAGAACGGTCAAGTTTTCCACCAGACCTCTATGGGCTACTTCTTCCACGTCTAATCTCTGCAGGATACAGTTGGTAAGTCCCTGGAAGTTTTCTACCTGGAATACTTTATGCTGTAATGGTTTACGCAGGTCACAATCTACCAGAATTACTTTGTTTCCCGCCTGAGCCATTACTACTGCTAGATTCGAAACGATAGTGGACTTGCCATCCAGGGGATTGCAACTGGTTACCAGAATGGAACGGCAGGGCTGATCCATGCCTGCAAATCCCAGGTTAGTACGAAGGGTTCTATAGGCTTCAGCCATAGCTGATTTAGGGCTTTTATGAGTTATTAGTTCGTATTCTCTAACTGCTTTCTTTCTTGGTTTCCTGATCATAGTTTACCTCCATACGAACTCTGTCGGGAGTTGTTCTCGGTTTTTACGGGAATAATGCCCAGTACCGGCAGGTTCAATTCTCTACTGATATCATCCGGAGTCTTCATGGTATTATCCAGATATTCCAGTATGAATGCCAGCAGGGTAAATAGCATTAGTCCCAGCATCATGGCTATAGCTATATTCAACTGTTTATTCGGCTTCACCGGGCTGGTAGGTATATTAGCCTCGGAGATCACTACTACGCTGGTATCTCCCAGGTCAATGGATTTTGCTATCTGGGTTTCGGTGCCTTTTTTAGCCAGGGTTTCGGAGGTCTGCTTCAGACGGTCAACATCCCGCTGCAGTTTATCCTGTTCGGCCTTTTTATCTGCTAACTCGGCCTGAAGAGTATCCAGATCATTGGCCATAGAATCTACCAGAACCTGTAAACCCTGGCTTTCTCCCTGTTTTTCTGCCACATTGGCCTTTTTCTCAGCCAACTGTTGAGCCAGAGATACATAGAGCGGATTTACTTCCTGAAAACTGCTGATCGTTCCGGTGGCATCATTCCATTTCTGAACTGACACTGTTTTGGGAACATTAGCTAATTCCTGCTCCAGACTACTGACTCCATAGTTCAACTGCTGTATTTCTACCTGAACAGTCATTAAGCGTGAATCGAAGTTTACCCGATCTTGAGATTTCTTGGCAAACTCGGCTTCCAAAACAGCTACTCCCCGGGGCTGACTTTGGAACTGTTTCAAGGCTTCTACGGCTTTTTGCAGATCAGTATCGGTGATTTTCCCCTGATTATCTAAAAAGGTTACTGACCGGCTCATCTGCTCCTGATTGTTCTCAGTCATCAGCTTCAGGTATTCCTCGGACAGGGTATTAGCGATTTTACTGGCCAGTTCCGGGTTACCGTTATTTACTTTAATTTCTATAAGGTTGGAATCCTTCACTATGGCAGCCTCAATCATTCCTGCCATACCTCCAGGTGTATAACCAGTTAGATCGAGTTTGGAGATTATTCGTTTCATCAGGGCTTCACTTTTTAACTGCCCCAGGTAGGTATTCATGGTTAAAACCGGCATACGGGATACGGTATTGACTACATTATCCAGACCATCCTGACCTGTTTGCTGGGTAGGTGTGGTTTGCAGTTTATCGGTGGCCTGAGTGACCATTAGCAGGGTTTTGGCTTGATAGACGGGGTCTATCACAAAATAGCTAATAAAACCGGCGCTCAGAGCACTGAGCAGGGTCATTATTACAATCAATTTGCGCCATTTTTTTAGGACCTTTAGAATTTGTCGTAAATCTATTTCTATTTCTTCCTCAGCTGCGTATGAATCGCGTCTGGAATCAGTCAAGCCTGTCTCTCCCCTCAATTCGAATGACTTGTTATATATTCTGCATAATTTACCATATTCCTGCTATTAATTTACATATTTTTTAAAACTATAGACGCGGACAACGCAGACTAATATGATTTATCGCTGATTTTTTAGTAATGCATAGGGGTTAACGCAGTAATTAACCAACCTTGGATATTTTACCATAAACTATTTTATTAACGGGATTTTTTTAGAAATTTTGTCCAGAGGGATTCGCTTTTTGGTGGGATGCAGGGTTTCACAGGAAGCCCTTCTATTATCAGCCGAGGG
>Ga0209639_1001141_pt1 | contig 29455 bp, 24 predicted proteins | sample EPASupsiteHSE605_FD_187268 | JGI IMG/M metagenome (GOLD analysis project Ga0209639, IMG submission 187268) | Bioremediated contaminated groundwater from EPA Superfund site, New Mexico - Sample HSE6-05 (SPAdes) (version 2) | ecosystem: Environmental > Aquatic > Deep subsurface > Groundwater >... | reverse complement strand
CATTTGATTTATTCCAGACATGGTATAACTTTATAAAACCTCATGATTCTCTAAAATTAAGAATAGACTCTGGAAATAGAAAATGGTTCAAAAGAACTCCAGCAATGGCAGAAGGAATAACAGATCACATATGGAGTTTAAAGGAATTACTAACGTTTAGAGTTCCTGTTCAATAATTTAGGGACACGACCAAATATTCTTACATATGGAAAAGGAGTCACGGAAGAATAGAAATCTTACTGGTTTTTGCCTGACTCAATCAACTCAGAATTAGGAAAATTGAAAATGCTTCATAGAGAAACACCAAAGAATTGAGAGAAGACGAGCTATTAATAATAGGTTTCAGATGCATGAATCCTTTATTTCATTGATGCGTAGGCCTTTTGCTGCAAAAAATCTTTGCATTTCTCAATTTCTAAATAAATTTCAGGCAAGCTTTACAAACATTTCAAAATTCATATACAGAGTAAATGTCTGTATAATATATTCATTTGGGGTAGTGCAAACTATGAAAAAGACAAAATATCCCAAAAACGGATATACAAAAGATCCAGAAGTCTTGCACCGGTATATCAAAGACATAAGAATACTGACTCCAAAGGAGTACGAAAACCTAAAAATTGCAATCCGAAAGATCATCACAAGATTATTTTTGACATTTTGCTTATTACCGGAACGAAATACATTGAGTTGATCAGATTGTATGAGCATAAGGAGTGGTATAACGAAAAACAAAATATTATTCCATTTGGATTCGGTTAACGAATTTTATGCACAACTTCGAATACCACTGTAATGATTTTCCGGCTTTATTACAAGATATTGGCATAAGAAGTAATACACTTTACTCATTTCGTATCTTAACCGAATCCAAATGAATATTATTCATATTCCAGAAGAAGTCCAAAGGAAGAACAAGAGAATGTCAAGGTTTGGTTTTCTCTGATGAAGAATTAAGAGATATTAAAAAGCAGTTAATTGAATGGGGGATAGTAAAATGACAGAATAGATTTAACGACTTCGAAGAGCTTTTCCTGAATGCGGCTTTGCAACAGAACTTACACAAAAAAAGGATTATCTAGTTATATAGGAAATAGTTCTCAGAAAACGCTTTACGATTACGGGAATCAAGGTTGAAGTAGTGCATCCAGCTGTAAGAAAGGGCATATTTTAGTTCTCAAGTTCTTTATATCACGTATTTTTCTATGATTGTAGACAGTTTCTATTCTCATATTAAGTATAATGTGTCCTATAAAAGAGGCAAAAGTCTTCTGGTTTCCAACAACTCTCCTAAAGCCTCTACACTCAATTAAAAACAGCTACTTTACCTTTTTTATCCTGAAAATAGTACAGGCTCCCCTACTACTCAACTGCGCCAGCCTCTTCACACTCAACCCTCGCATAAAAAATTCATTCAAGAAGCCAGTCACTAACATCACCAACTATTCAAAATAGTAACCACTTTTAAGCCAAGTTTTTTCAGTCAAAAAATCGAATCAGGTTAGTGCACAAGAGCCCTATGTTTTACATAACCTTTGAAGCATACAAGGTTATTACAGATAATATTGTAAAATCCCTTGGAAAACTTATTTCAGAAGATAAATAAACTCCATTTTCTAGATTACATAGGCAAATTTGGGGGCTTGCAGAGCTTATAAGCTAATAAAAAGATAAAATATACCTTTAATTACTTTTTCTTCCGGAACAAGCAACCCTTTCCGGTCATAGAGCCTGAGAGCTTTTTGCGAGAGGCGGGTCATGAAGGAAAACTTACCGATTGGGATCTGATCGACTGACATCTTGCTCAACCCGTTAATTGTCCTGAAATTAGATAAACTGCTTTACTTTTCCCCGGGGGAAACTTCGCGCGAATGAGAGCAAAAGGTATATTGTCGGAAGTCTATTGTAAGCTTCGATAAAAAAATTAATATGTTATTTGATCTTTACTGAGATTATCGAGACATATTTTTAATTTTCCAGGAAAAAATCCGGATATATCTCACTTTGATCTCATTTTGATCTCACTTTGATCTCACTTTGATCTCACTTTGATCTCACTTTAACACTGCAGTTACATGTTTACTCAATCCGGGATTAATTGCAAAATATTGAAAAACATCACTTTACGGAGGGAAGAATAACTTGCTGGATAGTGAAATACAGAAGCTAAGACATCCTGCTGAAATACCCCTTTTTATTGTCTGCCTGCTTATCAGCATTTTTATTTATATCACGCTAATGATGAGTCCAATACTGTATCCCGATGAAATAGGGAGTGAATATCTACTTGTAGTCCCGGCAGCGATTGTTTTTCTTTCATTCGTTTCCGGACAAACTTATGGGGGGATGATGGCAAACGCGATCAAGCTTTCAGAAAAGCAGTTTCCGGAACTTTACGAAACTATAAAGCGTCTTTCCAGTGAACTGAACCTTAATGAAGTTCCTGATGCTTTTCTGATTCAGGAAGGGGGGCTGATAAATGCTTTTGCTACTCGCCTGTACTTCAGGAGAAATTACGTAGTTTTTTATGCGGATGTAGTTGAGGTCGCATACCGGGAAGGAGATTTTGATTCTCTTGAATTCATAATTGCCCACGAACTGGCTCACATAAAGGCCGGACATGTGACCCTGCTCTACAATCTTGCTATCTTTCCAATTGCCTTTGTTCCTGTCCTCAAGAATCTTTTATGGACTGCCCTTAGCCGGGCAAGGGAATATACTTCAGACAGAATTGCGATAAGGATTGCTCCTTTAGGCAAAAAAGGACTTATTGTCCTTTCCGCAGGTGAACATCTTTATAAAGATGTAAATTACGAGGAATATCTGGAAATGGCAAGGACTCCTGAAGGGTTCTGGATCTGGTCAACCAATTTGCTTTCAACGCATCCTGCTCTGATAAGGAGAGTAAGAGCGGTAAATGAGGGCAGTCCAGGAAAAATTTTTTGAGGTGTTTTTATCTGAAAACCCTCCTAAAAACCTCTTCCAACTCTCATCTAAAAATCTCTTCCTCTTCTTCCGTTTTCTTCTCTAAACTATTGCAAAAACGTTTCATTGCTTACTTTTGTCGTGGGAGTTAAACCACACGTTAACTAATTTTAATTTAATTTGCAATTATCAAATATCCAAAAATCAGCATCAAGGGAATTATTCTAATTTTTAATGTCGACCTGCCGGAAGTAGATTAATATGCAATTAGATTATTATTAACATGCAATTTATTATTAACATGCAATTTATTATTATCATGCAATTGGATTATTATCATGCAATTGGATTATTATCATGCAATTAAATTATTATAATATGCAGTATTGCTTTCAGTACATGAGTTAAAGCAAAAAATTGGATTCGTTTTTTATCAGGGACGGTACATAATGTTAACTGTTGAAACAAGCGGAATCAAAGGGATAACAAGCTTTACCACATATGACAGCGGTGAACTGAAAGAGTGTAAGCTTGATGATTACAATTTGATTAGCACAAAATATGGGGATTTAGTTCCGCAGTACGGAAATCCCGGAATTAGAAAAAAAGAGTTAAAAGCTTTGTCTTTCTATAAAAGCGGAAAAATTAAAAACATTTCTTTGGAAAAGCAAACTGAAATAAGCACACCAATAGGAATATTCCCTGCCGAACTGCTTACTTTTTTTGAAGATGGATCGATCAACAGTTTATTCCCTCTAAACGGGCAAATCAGCGCTTTCTGGTCGGAAGAAGAAGAAGGTGCACTTGCACAGGAATTTGATTTTGCATTTCCGTTTGGTAAGTTCAGTGCAAAGATAATCGGTTTGCGATTTTATCAAGACGGAAAAGTCAGAAGCCTGATTTTGTGGCCAACTGAAAAAATCATAATTGACACGCCTGCAGGAAAAATGCCAGTCCGAATAGGATTCAAGCTTTTTGAAGATGGGAGCATAGAATCCGTAGAACCTGCAAACCCGGTCACTGTTAAAACTCCTATTGGCTCTATAAATGCATACGATGCGGATGCATTAGGCATTGATGCGGATACAAACTCCCTGCGCTTTGATAGAACAGGCAAATTAATTTCTCTCATTACCTTCGACATCATTACAGTCAGAAAAAGCAACGGCGAAAAGGAGATCATTTACCCAAAGCTAAGGCCGGGCCTGATTGAAGAATTTGAAAAAGTGCCGATTAAATTGCTCTTTGACGATGATATCGTAAGTATCGATGACGGCACCGAAAAAGCCGACTACAGAATACCTGAATGTACATTCTTAATCATGCGCGGCAACTATATAGAAACAAAAACTTGCGGCGACTGCTCCAGTTGCAAGGGTTGTATGTAACCTGGCTTTGACAGTTAAGTCAAAATTGCTCTGGCACATTCGTTGCAAGCACCGGGGTATGTTTGCGCCAGCTCTCTCGTTATCTCTCTCGTTATAAATGTCTCTCCTGACCTAGAGCCACGTGAATATCAGTTCCCTGAGTATACGCCAATGCCCCTACCTCAGCAGGCTTTGATTAATTATAATGCACCCTCACATCGCTCATATCTATCCCGGATAAGTTCTCTACTCCAGCCTTGAGGTTATCCGGCATCCCAGTATTATTTTCCTTCTTCATCTGAAGAGGTTCTTCCTCCTCTTCAGGTTCCTGCCTTTGGAGGGTCTCTACCATTTTACCCTGAAGGGGTTCTTCCTCTAACTCTTGCCTCTGCATGATAGACGCTGCGGAGCATGAGGGACATGTTGATTGCTCATCCTTCCCTTCAAATCTACCTTGCAGGGTTTCCTCTTCCTCTGGTATCCCCCTGGCGTTGGATCTTTTGCCTTGCAGTGGGTCATCATCTTCTGGGATTTTCTGGCGCTGGACAATCTCAGCCATCTTGCCCTGCAACGGTTGTTCTTCCTCTGGTACTTTCCTCTCTGGATCGGTACTTTTTGAGCTCCAATACTTGACAGCAACTTACCAACTGCTCGATTTCCGATTGTGCGCTGGAGCTGCGCGACATCAGCATGGATAAGAGCTTTTGGATTGATTCTGGCACGCTGGATGATGGCTGCAGGATTTGATACGTGGGTAGGGCTTTAGGGGATTGCTTGCTTTTGAAAGGTGGGCTTCGAGTCTTTGGATTGCTGCATTTGCTGGTACTCAGGCATTGTTGACATCCCTGTGGAGTGGATGAATTAAAAAATACTTCTAAAATTGATGGTATTTGTTCTGTTACAGTATAAAAGCCTTATACGTTCATTTAATTTCTTTCAGAAGAAAAAGTGAGAGGTGAGGGTCACTATCAAAAAAAGAGAAATTCCAGTAAGCGTTTGTGAACGGCCGCGGGGATGAATGATTTGCGGCAGTTCACAGCCCCTATGTGCCCTGCACTCAATAACTTAATGGTCGCAAACGTATAAATAAATTTTTAAGAGTTCAAATTACTCAAAATAAGATAGACTGACTTCAATATTATCTGTGACATGTCCCTGACTCCCTATTCCCCTCTCCATCAAAATTTACTTCTCCGAGAACGAGTCACTGATAAAAAGGAGTGTTTCGATTGTGACGTGTTTATGCTGCTTTGCTTTCCAGCTCTTTAATTTCCTCTTCTATCCTGGAATACTCATTTTTGAGTTCTGCAAGCTTCCTCTGCAGCTCTTCCTTCTTTAACCTGGCTTTATCTCGATTCTCCCTGAAAATCGTCTCCAATTCGGAACTAATTTCCTCTTCCATTTATAACACCATTAAAGGAATTGACTTTTCTGGATATATAAGCGACGAACTGAGCCTTTTATTTTAACAGGGTAATGTAAATTTGCTCATCACGCCGTCGAAAACCAAGTGGCTGGCTTCCTGCTCATTCGTAGGGGTTTCAGTGGAGAAACTCGGGTATTGTTAGCGACTCCCTTCGGTGCTTCGGGCGGGGTCACTGTTCAAGGATGCCCTCATATGAATCAGACCTTGGAAGAGGACTTTAACAATGCTTTTTGGGAGCTATAATTTGTTTTTGTTTTAGTAATAAGTTGCCACTTGTCTGGCTCTGTCCATGACAAATTGTCTGTCATAAGGATTACTAAAGCTTTTAATCACAGCACACATCACATGGTCTATAACCCGCGCTTTCTGCTTCTTTTTCTTCCTTGTTTCTCATCTCAAAGCAAAAACAATTTTTCCCCGGCCAAGATTCAAAATATCTATAAATAGTAATAATAGTAATTATCCTGTACACTTCATTGAAATTTTTATTGATTCCTGGGCGGTTGGCTGAGTGGAAGAAATCTCTTTACTATTGCTTCTTTTATCAGTTTTAGGAGGTTACCTTCTTGGCATAATTTCCGGGCTCCTGCCTGGGATACACAATAATAATTTTGCCCTTGCTCTGGTAGCCCTTGCCCCATTTCTGGCTGAAAAGGGCCTTTCTCCTTTTTACATATGTGTGATTATTCTCTCAAACGCGATTTCCCAAACTTTTCATGACATAATCCCGTCGGTGTTTTTAGGGGCGCCTGACGGGGATACGGCGCTTGCAGTCCTGCCGGGACACAGGCTTCTTCTCGACGGGGCAGGGGCTGAGGCTGTCCGCCTCTCGGCACTCGGAAGTGCAGGTTCTGTAGTTGCTTCCCTGCTTTTCGTGATCCCTTTTTCTCTTTTCTTTGGGACTATTTATCCTTACCTTGAAGAACATATGGCATTGATTCTGATTTTTATTGTATTTCTGATGCTTGCAACTGAGAAAGGCGAACAATCGGAAGATGAGGGCTCGCTTGCAAAATATAAGTACAAAGCCTTTGCCCTGTCATTGTTTTTGATTACAGGAGTACTCGGGCTCTTTGCTTTTTCAAGAGAAGATTTAATGGTTCCGATAATAAGTTTCGGAGAACCATCCGCACTCTTGCCTCTTTTGAGCGGGCTTTTCGGAGCATCCCAGTTGATAATAAGCCTTCTCACAAGCTCGAAAATTCCCGAGGAGTCTGTTTCCAAGCTTAAACTTTCTCAGAAAAGAATTGTAAGAGGAGTTCTTACGGGCAGCGCTGCAGGTTCTCTTGTGGCATGGCTGCCAGGGCTCTCCTCAGCAATTGCTGCCCTTCTGGCAGGACTCTTTGTAAAAGCAGATTTCGACAGAATATCCCTTAAGAAAAAAGTCCCTGAACCCGAGCTAAAAATTCACAGTACCTTTCTTTATTCCGATCCTTCTGCCAGTAAACCTGAGACGATTGAGAGTTCGAAGGAATTCATAGTTTCGATGTCCGGGGTAAACACTTCTACCGCCATTTTCGGGTTAGTAGCTTTTGTAGTAATCGGAAGGACTCGAAGTGGGGCAATGGTTGCCGTAGAAGAAATTCTGGGAACCGATTCACTTGACTTACCGATATTGCTGCTCTTCTTTGCCGCTATGGTATTAACTTCCTTGTTTTCCTACTTTTCCACGGTCTTGATCGGAAACAATGCCCACCATCTTCTCAAGAAACTAAATTACACTAAACTCTGTGCAGGCGTCCTTGTCGGACTTGCAGTGATGGTTTTTCTCTTCACAGGGTTTTTCGGACTTTTCATCTTTGTGATCTCAACTCCCATAGGCATGCTCGCATCTTTTATGAAAGTGAGGAAATCCCATGCAATGGGCGTTATCTTACTGCCTGTTATCCTGTATTTCTTGTAAAATAACTTTTTTAGGCTATTTTTGGATAGTACACTCTATAATAAAGTAAATACTGCATAATATCAAGAACTGGCACGATAATTTATTTTTCGGGCTTATCCATGTGCAGGGGCTTTTCCAACAATTGCCCTTAACCCTTCGACCAGGTCTTTGAGCAAACTTACGGGAATACCTACTGTCAATTCCGACTCCTGAATGCCCGTATAAGTCCTGCTGCCTGTACAGCCAACTGTTATCCCCATTTTGCCTGTCAAATAGGGTTGGGCAACGGCATCCGAACAGAGGCTTTGCTTGCCTGCAAACTCGGCCTCAAGCCTGCCTCCTTCGTTGTAGAGAATCGCCTGGGTCAGGAGCATCACCTGTTTTGGGGAGCAGATAATCACAACAACGTCAGGCATGAAGCTTGCGCTTTCAAGGGGCGCGTAAATGCTTCCGATTGTGGACTCTGCTTCGAGCATCGGAATTTTCTCCAGGGTTTTTTTGGAGGCTTCCAGGGTCTTAAAGTGCTTCAGGGTTTCGTAGTAGAATTCTCCGCTTGCAAGTTTCGGAGGCATATGCCCCAGACCCAGGGCTGCTGCTCCTCCCTTGCAGGTCTCGTCTTCAAGGATGGCGTAAAACTCTTCTTTTGTTTTGCGCACACGATCCATCATCTGGCAGTGCTTCATGCCCTTCTCAATCCGCTGGACATTCTCCGGAATCTCTGCACCTTTCGGAACCAGGGCAACTGCTACAGGAGAGGTTTCCAGTTTAAGCAACTCGATTATCTCCCTGCCATATTCGTTGATTTCCTTAATTTGCTCGGAACTGGCTGTTTCCATATAAATCACTCTTATATAACCTTATTTTATAGATAGTGTGAGCCGATGGCATAAATAGAACTCCGAAGCAATGATTCTTTTACTTTTTTGCCTTCAGAGAGACTTTTCCCCTTGCGATCCCTTAATGTAGAAATTCTTGATTCCTTAATCCGATAGCGTGAAAAAATATAAAACTTAAAATGTATTGGGTTGAAATTGTACAGAGAGCAAAAAGAGTTGAATGTAAAGTAAAGAGTTGAATGTAAGGAGTAAAAGTAAAACAATTGGCAGTAAAACAATTGGCAGTAAAACAATTGGCAGTAAAACATTTAGTAGTAAAACAATTTGGTAAGGCAAAAAACAAAGTAAAATGCTGAAAGAAGGCAAGTTTGAATAGAAAATAAAGATTGTGTCCGATCTGGATCGAAGCAATAAACCAAAAATAAACCAAAAGGGGTTTGCAGAAGTATGAAAGCACAACTTGAACAGCGTTTAATTGAGCTCAGGAAAGAATACGAATCCGGACAGAAAATTCTGAAGGATATCGAATTAAAAATTGCAGAACTCGAAAACAGGAAAACTGGCCTGAGCGAAACCCTTCTCCGGATTAGCGGGGCAATCGATTTACTCGAAGAAGTACTTGGAGAAAGTTCAGGCGTACCTGGACCGGAAACTAAGGCAAATTCAGGAACTATTGCAAGGAATGTAAAGGTACCGAATGTTATGGTACCGAATGTTGTGAGACAGTTTCTTGAGAAAGCCGAGAAAACTCTGGAAGAAGCAGGGCTTACAACAGGAGAGGTCGTTGAGCAAAAAGATGTTTTGCCTGTAGGGATTATGGCTGGAGAAGTGATCAGGCAGGATCCAAAGCCTGGGACGAAATTACCAGCCGGCTCAACTGTAAAGCTTGTAGTTGCAGTGAAAGGTAAATTTATGCCCTCTCTTGATAAAAGATCACTCTGTGACTCTTTCTCAGACCGCAACTGAACAGAGAATAAGAGGAGTTTGAGAGAAGAGTTTGAGAGGAGGCTTATCTCCCAAGAATAGAATTACCTGAGTGAACTCAGGGACTACTTCAGGGCAGCCATCTCAGCTTTTAGCGTTCTTGCGTGTTCAGAGAAGCAGGTACCTTTGAGACGATTTAGCTGTTCTTTAATATCAATGCTCCTCAAAGTTCTTGTGTGTTCAGAGAAGCAGGTACCTTTGAGACCCTTTTCTTCAATTAATTTTTTGATTTGGGAGTAGGGCTTTGAAGAGAAATATATAATTATTAATACCCATTTAGGGATATATAAGTCAATATATTCATAATTAAAGGAAAAAATTCTTTTCTTTTTTATAACTGAAGTATAAATACAAGTGTAGTGTTATATTTAATGATGAGTGGGGAAATATCGTATGTAATAGGATCTCTCTAAATCGAATTTAACCTCTTTCATGATCCCCATTTCCCTAAAATTACTCTTCTGGAAATTCTCCTTTATATTTTATTAGAAAAGTAAAGCTTAACAGGCATTTTCCTGGTTTTGCGTGTTTTAAGCTCAATATTTAAATTCAAAACAGACGGATCAATTGCTCTGGTGGAAATTTAGCATTTACCACAACCAAGTGCGGATTTTTGATTCTTACTTATTTATGAGCTTTGCTGATGAAATATCGTATAGAGAGTTCTGGGGGAAGATTACTGAAACCTTTGGCGCTCAGGCCTATGAGATATTCATGCTATTTACTTCTGGGAATAATCTGTCTAATTGCTGTTTACCCATCACTTACCGAAAATGGAGGAAACAGCCGGGCTAGCCTGTCAGAGGGCGAACCTCTTCCTGCTTCTGTAACAGAAATAGTAAATGACACGAAATATGATCATGCCTGGTGGGGGATTCTGGTGGAAGACCTGAATACAGGGGAGGTCATCTACCAGATGAACCCGGATAAGATGTTCTCTCCTGGCTCCACTACCAAGCTCTATACAGGAGCTGCTGCCCTGGACGTCATAGGGGCTGATTACAGATTCGAGACTCCCATATATGCCCGAGGTCAGGTAGATTCTTCAGGAGACCTGCATGGCGACATCATACTGGTAGCCAGCGGAGATCTGACCATGGGAGGCCGGACCACCCCGGATGGAAAGATCGCCTATACCGACCTCGATCACGGCGATGCCAACTCCCTGGGAAACACCACTTTAACCACTCCTGATCCTCTGGCCGGCCTGGACCAGCTGGCCCGACAGGTATCGGCCGCAGGAATCAGAAGCGTCTCCGGAGAAGTGATCATCGACGACCGACTCTTTGATAAAATCAACCCTCCGGACAGTGCCAATGATTACACCCTCACACCAATAGTGATCAATGATAACCTGATCGATATTACAGTCATGCCTACTCAGCCAGGGAGGGCGGCAGAGGTGGAATGGCGTCCCCAGACTGCAGTCTACAAGGTAGAGGCCAATGTCACCACCATTGACCCGAATGAAACTGCTCAGATCGGGATCTCAACAGGCGGCTCGGGCATAATCAAAGTATCGGGTCAGGTGCCCGCAGGCAAAGGCCCAATCGTCCAGACTTACAGGGTGGATGATCCTTCCTCCTTCGCTCGCTCTCTTCTGATAGAAGCCCTGGAGCGCCAGGGGGTGAGAATAAATGCCTCAGTTAAAGGCGATAACCCCTCATACCTGTTACCAGCCAGGATGGACTACTCGGAGCTGGAGAGAGTGGCCCTCCTTAAATCTCCTCCCTTCCCTGAGAATCTGAAACTGATACTGAAAGTCAGTCAGAACATGCAGGCTGATTCCCTTCTACTCCTGATGGCAGTAAAGGAAGGCAAGAGGAGTTTCCGGGACGGCCTGATCATAGAGCAAGCCTTCTTTAAGAAGGCCGGGCTGGATCTCAATACCTTATCCATATCTGACGGCAGAGGAAATTCTAATGCTGATCTAATGACACCCAGGGCCACAGTTGAGCTCCTGAGATATATGTCTGCCAGAAATGACTCCCAGGTATATCTGGATGCTCTGCCCATTCTCGGGGTTGATGGGTCTCTGGTAAATACCGTTGGCTCTGAAAGCCCTGTGAAGGGAAAAGTCCGGGCCAAGACCGGCACCACTGCCAGGTACGATGCCGTTAATGACAGGCTGATTCTCTCCTCAAAGGCTCTGGCCGGATACATGACTACAAAAGAAGGCCAAAGGCTAGCCTTTGCCATATATGTGAACAACGTCCCGGTACAGGATATCGATGCGGCAAGCCAGGTTGGCAATGACCTCGGAAGCATCTGCGAAGCAATATATAGAGAGAATTAAACCGAAAAACATTTCTGGCACTGATTAGACAGAACAAACATTTCTGGCGTTGATTAGACAGAACAAACATTTCCGGGGCTATTCTCAGCGCCGAACTCTTTTTAAGATACTGAAGTTTGAAAGCAATTATCTATATTCGAATCTCTATATTTGAATCAGAAAAAGGATATCTCATTGAAAACAAAAGTGCTGGATATCAGTTTTAATTCTGATCACAGTTTTAACTCGATTAGATACATAAGATGGGAAAAGGTCAGTGTGGCAAAAGATCGAAAGGGGTCCGGAATAAGTTTTTACCGGAAAAGCGAGGATTTCGAAATGAAAGAGGAAAATGAAACTGCAAAGATGAACGAGGCAAAGCAAAAGGAGCTGGAAGCGGCAGAAAAAACCGAAGAACCAAAGGACCCCAGGCAGCTCCTTATAAGGGCTTGTGAGACTGACAATTACGAAGATAAGTTCAAGTTGTATGATGAAGCTTTAGCTCTGGATCCTTTATATCTCGATGCATGGATCCAGAAAGGTTTTGCTCTAGACAGAATGGGAAGATCAAAAGAGGCTCTTGCCTGTTATGACAGGGCCCTTGAAATTGATCCCGAAAATCCGGGGGTCAGGTGTCTCAAGGGTTTTGCCTTCAATAACTTAGCGGAGTTTGAAAAATCAATAGAGTGTTATGACGAAGTCCTGAAAGTAAACCCTGATGATGTTTTTTCCTGGTATCAGAAAGGCTCAGCTCTGGAAAGTCTTGGCAGATACGGGGAAGCTATGGAGTGTTATGACAAAGCTCTTGAGATCGATCCGGCTGATGTCCTTATCAGAGAGAAAAAATTGAGGCTTCTGGAACTTATTTATAAAAAAGGGACTTTAGTTAATTCTCCGGATAGCGGCTTTAACTGAGCTTCAGTGGTAAAAAAGAATAAAGAGGGCCGGTTTTCGGCCTTTACTTTTTGCTTTCTTCACCTTACTTTTTACTCTCTTCACCTTACTTTTTACTCTCTTCACCTTACTTTTTACTCTCTTCACCTTACTTTTTACTCTCTTCTTGCTCTTTTTTGATATCTTCAACGATTTCCATAAGTTTTTCCTTGATTTTCACGATAGCTTCCACTGCTTCGCCGCCTACCTCAATCGGAGCCCTCTTTTCCAGATCTGCCTGCATCAACCGGGGATCGAAGGGAATTTCTCCAAGGACAGGGATGCCTAACTCTTCAAGCCGGTCGTTCACTTTTCCGGAACCACCTTTGTTAATTACGGCAGAAAGGTGTTTTATCCCGATTTCGGAAGAAAGTTTCTTGATCCTTTCAGCGGTTTCAAGGGACCTTGCCCCTGGCTCCACAACCACGATCATCAGGTCCATTCCTCGAGTTGTACCTCTTCCGAGGTGTTCTATCCCTGCTTCCATGTCAAGGATCACTGCACTCTTCTCTTTAAGCATAAGGTGTCTGAGGAGGGCTCTCAGGAAGGCAGAAGCCGGGCACATGCATCCGCTGCCTCCCTTGTCCACAGTGCCCATAACAAGCATCCTTACTCCATCAGGCCCTATTACTCCGTATTTACCTGCAATATCGTCCACTTTCGGATTGTAGATGAAAGCCCCACCTTCGGCACCTGCCCTTTCCTGGATCAGGTCTTTAAAATCTGCAAGGGGCTTTGGGGGGTTTTCTATCCCGAGAGAAGATGCGAGGTTCATGTCCGGGTCCGCATCTATTGCCAGGACTTCGTATCCGTCCCTTGCAAGCAGTCTGGCAAGAGTGCCTGAGAGAGTTGTCTTTCCAACGCCGCCTTTTCCGGTAATTGCTATTTTTATAAGAATTCCCCCTGAACATTAATTCAGATATACTGCAATGGTTTTTTAAGATGATCTTCTAAGCAGGGATATAGCAGTCAAACTGTTTTATACTTATTCATTTGTGCCCGATTTTTATCTGGAAGATCTCAAGCTCCTGAAAGAGATGCATGGACTGTGTTTCCGTACCTTCCTATATTAATCCGGTTTCCATTATCTTCCGGTTCATTTGAGTAATCAGAGGACGGATACCCGGCGTCAATGCATGGAGAGCTCACACTGTCCTTAACCCATGTTTTTCCATTCCAGTGACCTGAGACTGACTGCAGGTGATAGTCATGATTTTTCGGGTCTACAAAAAGAGGGTTCACATGGATATCAGTTGTCGAGTTGGCGTTTTTATAGTCTCCGGCCGTATTATTGTAAAAACAATTGTTTTCCAGCACGAATTCATGAGTTCCTGAAAGGTAGTTAATCACGCCGTATCCTGTCCCTCCAGGGTCTTTAGCACGCTTCAAGGTGTTAGTAATAATATTATTGCGGACAATAGTTGTGTATCCGGTACCTTTCGGCGAAAGGTCTGTCGCATAACCTGTGGGATACATATGGACAATAGCAGCATGGTAAACGCTATCAAACACGTTACTTTCTATGAGAGTATCATGGAATCCGCTTGTTACGATGCCTCCTACCCAGTCGATATCGGGGTTCGTGCCTGTGTTGTAGAAAATGTTATGGCAAATATGAACATTTCTTGCTTCTTCTCCGGTTGAAGAGGAATCGTAATTAAAAAGCCAGATCCCGGGCCCGTAGGTGTTATTGATGGTATTATCATAGATCTCGAGATCATCCACAGTCCCTGCAGTCTCCTCGATCTGAATTCCAGAAGAGCCTGCACTCCAGTGATAGAAGGAATCGATTACGTTATCATGAAATTTTACGTGGTTTGAATTCCATATCCTGAGACCGCTGTTAGTCCTGCAGGTTATTCGGTTGTTCCAGGCCTCCACGTTTTGACATTCGATTGCAAACAGGCCATCGTGCCCAAGCTTGTATATGGTATTGTTGTAAAACTGAATGTTTTCACCGTATTTTATCCTCAGCCCATCTCCATGTCCATCGTGCATAAGCATACTATATACTTTTACATTATCGCAGTGAAGGAAATAAATCATGTTATAATAGCCGTCGCCCCTCTCAACTTCAGTATTACCATCATGATTTCCATTGATTTCGAGGTCTCTTATGACAATATTGTCATTTCCCGAACTGCTCATCTGGTGGATCATGGGTTTCATTGTGGCCCAGCCTGCATGATCCACAAGTTTAATCTTCACACCCGATTCCCCTTCAAGAATTGTATTGCTGCCGATTAGAAGAGTGTCATCAATAACATACGTAAATGGCCCTTTGAGGTGCACAGTTGTATATTCAGGGTTTTCTGCTACAAACTTAAGGGCTTCGTTTATCTGCACATGATCGTCTTTTCCGTCACAATCGAAGTCTCCGCTGCCATCTCCGGCAACATAAATCATTGGTGCGGGAGTCCTGCATAAACCAATAGGAATATTTGCAAGGATTAGAAAACTTACCAAAAAAAGAATTCCTAATTTTTTATTCGACATCTAAATCACCTATAATATAATTTTTAATTATGTTCCTTGCGCAAAAATTCATGTTGTAGTGCGTCAAATATTTACAGAAACTCTTAAACTATAGAAAACAGATTTCATTCAAATTTTTAGTCTATTTCTTACACAAACAACAATTTTTTGCATATAGTATCCACTCTTCCATTGTTCATGATCAAGATAATCTCGGGTGGAAATTCTATTTCCGGAGATCATTGAATCCAATTGGAAAAAGGAAAGGATTCGGATACGACGTTTTTGTTTTTCAGACCATTTAACTCTTATTTACCCGAATTCTCAGATATTATGAAATAAATATATATTCTTATTTAGATAGCAATTATGTTTCTATAGTTAACACTGTAGATAATGAAATCATAATATAAAAAAGGTTACAGATTAACTTTTAAAATCGGTAATCTAATTTGAACTATATCCGTATTACTTCAAAAATTCTTCTCTAATGAAATTAGTTGTCCATGAGTGCTATTTTTGCCTGGTTCTTCAGTAATTTATAAAATCAAATCCCTTTTCTGAAGCAACCTGTTTGAGATATTTTTCGAGATGATTTCCTTCTCTTTTTGAAAAACCCGCATCCTTTGCAAGCCTATCGAGCGTCTTCTGAACTCCTGTCCCATACTGCATTGCTTTCTTTTCCTTCCAGAGAAGGTCGGGTGGAAGAAAATCTTCCGCTGCTTTTCTCAGAATATACTTCCTTATATAGGAGCCGTTTTTCTTCAGGACTTTAAGCTCAGGGCTGATTGCAAGTCCTGTTTTTATTACTTCTTTATCCAGAAAAGGCACCCTGAGCTCTACAGAGTTAGCCATGGTAACCATATCGTCTCTTTGAAGGTTAATTGTGGAAATATTCTCAAGGTCCGAATAAATTTCCCTATCAAAGACCTCCGGGCCCTGCTCTAAGAAGCCCTCATGCCTTCTGTACCCGCCGAAGAGTTCATCCGCACCCTGTCCGGTCAGAAGAACCCTTTTTCCATCCTCTTTTACGGTTTTTGCAACGATATAGAGAGGAAGCCCGATTGCAATTTTCATAGGGTCAACGGACTCGGTCGCATAAATTACTTCAGGGACTGCAGCTTCGATTTCTTCGAGTGAAAGAAAGTGTATTTTCAGGGAATCCTGCATACCAATAGCTTCAGCCGCATTCTCAGCCTGAGCAACATCATGAAAATCGGGAAGTCCGACTGCATAGAGAGAGACGGCCGGATTAATTTTTTTTGCAAGGGCTGCTAAAAAGGTACTGTCAATTCCTCCGGAAAATGCAATTCCTGAAGCTGATGTAAGCCTGAGTTCCACAGCCCTTTCAAGGGCCACCTTCAGGCGGAAAGCAGCTACGTTCTCTCCTGAAATCCTTTCTTGCGACGGTTTTATTTTGAGGGATCTCTCTTCAAGCCTTCCGTTCCGGAGATTGAAACTCATGACACTGCCCGGAGGAAAAGGTTTAATGTTTGTTCCAGTGTATGTTCCAGTTTTTGATCCAGTGCTAGTTCCTGCAGCAAAGAGAGCCTTTTTTTCGGAGGCAAAGATTATTTCTTGATTTTCTGTCCCTTTTTCTGAGAAGTATTTTTCTGAGAAGTATTTATTTGAGAAATAAAAAAGAGGCTTAACTCCTACAGGGTCTCTGGCCAGGATAAGCTCGTTATCGCAGGCATATGCGAGCGCATAGTCTCCGTTTACTGCGGAAAGCACGGAAAAAACAGCATTTATCGGTTTGTCTCCTGCCTTAATTCGAGTTTCTATCAGGGAAAAAAGCACGTCTGTATCAGAATCGGTTTTTATCCCTGATTCGGGTGCAAGCTCCCTGAAATTGAATATTTCTCCATTGAGTACGAGAGCCCCTTTTCCTAGAAGAGGCTGAGGCATATCTCCTGTGATTTTAAGCAGGGTATTCCCTATGCTCAGGTTTCCGGCCTGATAGGTTCCGCAGGCATCAGGCCCCCTGTGCCCCAGGGTTGCAAGCATTTTTTTCACTTTTATGCCAGTGTCATTTATGTTAGTATCAGGAGTTCCGACTGCTCCTGCTATTCCGCACATGATTACTCCTTTTTTCTTTCTGTTCGCTGTATACACGCATCCTATCTCTATTTATTATTTTACCATTTGGAGACAAGGAGCCTAAAGTCCAGATGCTTCATAAAGAAAAATAAATGTAAAAAGCTTGGTTTTGTCATTTCCAGATATTTAAAATTGTATTAAACTGCATGTTGAAAAAATAAATATATTATCAAAGCAATCGTTGTTATTTAATGTAGAAGAAAGCTACATACCCTATTCCTTCAGCAAGTGGAAAAAAGCTTGCCCTTTCCTTAAAAGAATTAAATAAAATTACCTGCTTTTAATAAGTTTGTATATTACCCTGACCTTCAATATTTTCCAATGTTTTTATTTTTTTATTTTGCCAGATCAACAAAGCAATCATAGAAATCATTAATCCAGAAATTATAAACATTAAGGCAATTCCCCTACCTTCTCCTACTCCAACAATAAAACCAATTTTTTCAACAAATAAACCATCCAATTCTAAAAGTGGATTGAAAATTTTATCTGCTAAAAAACCTGCGACTGCAAAAGCTATGATGGAGCCAAGATAAGTAACCATAGAAATAATTGACCACACACGCCCTTGTTTTCCGTTGTCGATATTCTTTCGAATTAAAACTTCAATAGAGGTATTAATAAAAGGCAAAGTGGCAAAAAATAGAAATCCTGCTAAAGTAATAAAGATTATATTTGTTGAAAGTCCAAGATTGGCAAAAGATATGCCTGATATGAATAGCGAGATAGACAATGTTTTTACATGTTTGTTTTTGCTGCCAAATAATCCAATAAATAAGCTTCCAATTAGTATGCCTGATGCACAGACTGATTGAGAGATTCCCACTGCTTTTACTGTTGCTAAATTTAGCAGCATTGGAATAAAAAGAGATTGAAGCAATCCAACAAAAAAAAGTATGAGCATGGTAGTAATAACCAGATTAACCACGCCGCTATTTTTTGAGAATTCTTGAATACCCTCTCTAAAGTCAGCCATGATGTTTTGTTCTGGTTGCTTTATTGTTATTTTGCCTAAAGTTTTTCTTACCCATATAACAATGGAGCTGGCAATTAAGAGAGTGATACTATCGATTAAAAAAACAAATTTGATATCAATTATTGTTAATAAAATTCCGGCTAAAAGAGGGGAAATTAAATACTGAGCTGAACTTGCTAATTGCATTAATCCACTTGCTTTAGCATATTGATCTTCAGGTAGAAGGTCAGTAATTAAGGCCTTATAGGCTGGTTCCTGAAAAGCTGAAAAAACTGAACTGACTGAGATTCCAAAATAAATTTGCCAGAGTTCAATATTGCCTTTTAGCATCATAAAAAATATGAATAGAAGCCCAAGCGTTGCTCCTAAGTCACCGAGAATCATCATTAAGCGTCTGTCGTAACGATCTGCCAGTATGCCTCCATAGGGTTTTAGTAAGAGGGGTGGTAAAAAAACACACATCAGTATAAATACATAGCTTGAAGCTGTATTGGTTTGTTGATATACATATACCCCTAAAGAAAAAATAGTAAGGCCAGTACCTATTATCGAGATGAATTGTCCAAACCAGATAAGAAGGAATTTGGAATAAAGATTTTTGGATTCATTTGTCATTTTATTGCCTTTTTACTTTTTATAAAAAATTTAATATGGATTATCAGTTAAGCTTTAGCAGCGAGGTGTTCTTTCGAAAAAAACATCTCTTTGTCCAATACAATAATAACAGCGGCAACAACAACGAGGACCGCAGTTTCAATACATTTTGTCATCTGAGATATATTCAGTATCTCCTGCGAGATATTGATAAGAAAATGAAAGAGAATCGCCGCAAGAACACTCTTTCCATTTTTTATGCAAATCCAGCTGATAATCACTCCCATAGGGATGATGCTGACAAAAAAATTCACACCAAACCAGATATTTTGATGAAAAATCTCATACTGATAGGAGTTATTGACAAATATCAACGGAAAGTGCCAGAGTGACCAGAGTACACTGAAAATAATCGATGCTTTAAAGTAAGTATACCGGCTCTGCAGACTTTCAAAGGCATATCCCCTCCATCCAAGCTCTTCAAAACCTGCGGCAAGCAAAAGAAGAAGCAGCACCGGGACAAAACCTGATGAAAAAGAGAACCCGTCTGCAAATTGAAACTGCGAAACCGATCCCCCAAATGGAAGAGAAAGAAAAATAGATACCAGAACAGAGAGTGGCATTATTAAAAAAAATGCAGGTAGAACTTTCGGCTGTATTAGTCTGAGATTGATAAGCCTGTTGACATAATCCTTTTTTAAATCAGAGTTTTTAGACGTAAAGATCATAACAACCGAGATCAGAAAAGGCGCCATCAGTCCAGGCAGCATAAGTAGCATATGCAGTCCGCTTTCATCATCCTGAAAGCTTACATACGCTCCTGCAAACCAGAGGGAAAATGTCGCCAGAAACGTTATGGAAAAATAGAATAGCGGTTTGTACTTATAGTTAGAAATCATTCGCTTCTCCAGGTATTAACTGTCCATTATCTTGTTCTTATTTTTCTATTGAGCATGGTTTTGACAGCCAAAAGTAATAAGATTGTTCTTAATTTTGTTTGATTCGACAAAAATAAAAGCAGTAATAAAAATCGTTATATTATTTTTAATATATATGTTTTCCGATATGAATGATTATTCTGTTTTCTGAAACATGAGGCCAAAAAGTCACAAGACAATTTCTTATATAATGTCATCTGAGGATTAGTTGATTATGAGAAGTGAAAGTTAGCGAACTATTTAAATTGGGGATTTATACAGAGTCAAAAAGTCTAAATATACGTTTAAGATTAATAACCCATGGAAAATAATAAAAATTTAGGCTATCTTGGATTTTCAGGCTTTTTAGGAATTCAAGGAATAGCAGGAACATTAACTGGAAATTCGGGATTGGCGCCATACATGGCCTTTTTCAGTTTCTTCATCTTTTTTAAGTATTTCAAAGGAAAATAATTTTCTTATCTGTGCCCTCTTTAAATTGTATCTATTTCCGAGACAGATCTCCAAGATAAAAATAGACCTTGAACTGGAATAGGGTTTCGATTTTATGTAATGAGGCTAAAATTTGAGGCCAATTTCAGCCATAAAATCGATAGCCTTCAGGAAAGAAAATTCCAGAGAAGAAGAGATTTTGCTATAAATGATGAAACCGGTGAATTTTAAAAAGAAAAAACCGTTTTTTAATTTTAAATCCTGGCTTTTGTTCCGGTTTCGTCCGGGGATTCTTCCCGCAGCACTTCTATGGCATGCAGAGGATCTCCCTGCAGAGCGGCAAAGGGATTCCTCGCGCTTTTCTCGTCCCCTATCCAGATTGAGTCAGCGCAGTACATGCAGCAGCAGCGCGTTATATAAAGGTTGTTTGCAGGCCTGTAACTGCTGCAGCAGTTGCTTCCTCGAAGGACTCCGTATTTGCAGAGGACAAGCTGCCTGGTCAAGTGCAAATCCTATTCCAGATTGTCCTGGTTGTAGTTCTGGTTGTTCTGATCATTGAAATCCATAATTTCACTCCATTTATAAATAGGTTTTAATACTTCTTAAACTTTCTGAATTTGTTCATATTTATTCGTTTTTTATGTTTGTTTTTTATTAGTGGAGTTCTATTTTTCATGGGGTGCAGGTACCAGAACAGAAAACTCTACATGCAGCCAATTCTGAAGATGGCGATGGCTGTTGTTAAGGAAACTTTTTATCTGTGCTCTCCAATATACGCAACATTTTTAAGCATCTTATAATTATTATGGTGCTTACTGATAATTATTTACCTTCAAAGTTAATTTGATCCTGCATTCGGGCCACTGAAAAAGCAGGCAATATCCGTTTAATTTAAAAATTCAAAATTGAGGCTTATAAAGATGCAGTACCAGGCAACAATTACAATTGAACAGAAAGCAGGTATGCTTGACCCTGAAGGCACTACAGCAAAAAGGGCTCTCGGACACCTTGGCTACGAGGTCAGCAGCGTAAAGACAGCAAAGCTGTATGAAATCGTGCTCGAGGCCGAATCTGCAGAAATTGCAGAAAAAAAAGTTGATGAGATGTGCCAGAAGCTTATTGCAAACCCGATCATCCACAACTACACAATCAAGCTCAAGGAACTTAACTGAGAGCTTCCTGCGGAGAAGGGATTGAAACGTCAGAAAAGCTAAAAGCTTTGAAAATGCTGAAGATTGAGGGAAAAAGATGAAGATTGCCATTATTCAGTTCGGAGGCACAAACTGTGATCTGGACGTCCTCCACGTCCTTAAAGATGTCGTGGGTGTCGACGCCGAAACTGTCTGGTACAAACAGGAAAATCTGACAGGTTTTGACGGAGTAGTTATCCCCGGAGGCTTTTCCTACGGAGACTATCTTAGAGCAGGGGCAATTGCAGCCCGCACTCCGATTATGGATTCAGTGAAAAAACTTGCGGCCGAAGGAAAGCCAGTCCTTGGAATTTGCAATGGTTTTCAGATTCTTACCGAAGCCCGGCTTCTCGAAGGAGCCCTTACGACCAACGAGTACCCAAAATTCAGGTGCCACTGGACAAACCTCCGGGTAGAAGCAGTTGATACGCCTTTTACCTCGAAGTTCAGAAAAGGTGAGGTTATCAGAATGCCTATTGCCCATATGGAAGGAAAGTTCTATGCCGAAGAGAAAAACCTGGCAGAACTTGACGAAAACAACCAGGTGGTTTTCCGCTATGCAGATGAAAACGGGAAAGTAACGGATGCAGCTAACCCGAACGGCTCTCTGGAAAACATTGCAGGAATAGTAAACACTTCAAGAAACATCTTCGGTCTCATGCCCCATCCGGAAAGAGCTTCAGAATCAATCCTTGGCTCAGATGACGGCCTGCGGGTTTTCGAGTCCATGGTGGATTATATTACCGAGAATTTCTAACTCTGTTTTCGAGTCCATGGTGGATTAACTGGAAATTTCTGACTCTCTTTTATTTTTTTAATTTTTTCTATTTTTTGTTAATCTTCTTTATTTTTTTAATTTTTTCTATTTTTGTTGATCTTCTTTTCAAGCTCTTCCTATTTTTTTAACAACTATATCTTTTCCACTTTTACTAATTTACTCATTATATTTTTAAATTAATTTTTGTCTCTACCTTTCTTTTTTTCTCCTGATCTTACCTCGTTTCTCAAATAATTTTTCAGATATTCATGTCTCCGGTGGCTCTCACAAAATGGATTTTCCGGCTGCAAGAAATCGATGGAAGAAGCATATAAAAAGAAGTTCAGGTTTATTATTCAGAATATATATTTCAAAATCTTTTTATTATCTTAAATTATTACTGTTATGAGTTATTATAAAGACAGTGTTTATTTTTCTGTCTGTATAACTCAATTATTTAAGGGGAGTATAGGTTCATGAAAAGAAAATCAGTTCAAAATATTTGTATAATTCTTTTCCTTGTGCTTGGGGCAGCAGTAACCCAGGCAGGTGCTGCAGTTATAACCGTAGATGCGAATGGGGGAGCAAATTATACTTCGATCCAAGAAGCAGTCGATAATGCACAAAATGGGGATACAATCATTGTAAATCCTGGCGTATATCAGGAGAATGTAAGAATAAATAAAGAACTCACAATTACTTCAAACTCCAATCTCACAGAAGATCAGTTTAAGCGCACATACGTATTAGGTGCTATTCCGGATAATGATGTTTTTTCCATCAACTCAGATAATGTGACAATAGAAGGTTTATATATTTCAGGGGGCCCTTCCGGAACGGAACGATCCGAGGTCGGAATTTATCTTGAAGGAGTGAAGAATTGTTCATTAATTAACAATGCCCTGATATTAAACGACATGGGTATTCTTCTCTCGGGTGCTCAAGGAAACTACCTTAACAGCAATCTCGTAAGCCTTGGAAATAACGGAATCTCTCTTGTTAACTCTCAAGAAAATATACTGTCAGACAACCTGGTAGTAACAAATAGCCACGGAATTTCGCTGAATAATTCCATTAATAATACCGTTGTTAATAATACGGCAGGTTCAAACTCAATAGGAATTTACCTGGAAATGGCTGGCGGGAATACACTTGCCTATAACGTCGTTTCGAAAAATGAATATGGAATTTTTGGCCAGACTTCACAGTCCAATACTTTGATCAATAACAGCCTGAGCCTGAATGGCATTGGAGTGTTCTTTAACGAGTCCTCTAACAACGCAATCTATGCGAATGAATTTATTAACTTCCTTAATGCCATAGACGAAGGAGATAATATATGGAACAGCAGTTCAACAGGCAATTACTGGAGCAACTATACCGGAGTAGACGCTGACGGAAACGGCATAGGAGATACTCCGTATGTTGTCAACACGACGACCGGAAGTGCAGACTACATGCCTTTGATGAACATAACTGTTTCCGACAACGAATCTGAAGAGCAAGTAGAAACAACAACAGAAGAAACAACAACGGAAGAAACAACAACGGAATAAGAATAAGAGTGACGAAATCGCACTTTAAAAAAATTTCATAAATAAATTGTCACACATTACGAAATATCACAGAGAGCATTTATTTACACTTTGTGATATTTCGTTTATTCAGGAAATAATTTGAAGCTATGTGGTAAGCAAGTGAGAAAATCTTTGTAGGGGAGTTAGAAAATCTTTATTTTCATTTTATTATTTCCTGCTTTTTCACTTCTTTTCGGCCTTTTTCAGCTCTTCTCTGATATTTTCTACAGTTTGCCAGGACTGCCTTACGATGCCTGGAAACTCTCCACCGTGCTCTTTTCCCCATTTCAGCAGAAATTCCTTTGTTTTCGGGTCCGAAGGATAGCCGCTTCCGAAATCCACACCCCATTCTTTCTTGAGTTTCTCGATCAATTCGTCCCTGCGCACTTTTGCAATGATAGAAGCTGCCGAGACAGTTGGATAGATTGCATCTGCCTGGTGCATGGAAATAATCTCTATTTTCTTTGCATGGTCTGGGCTGGTCTTTGCATACTGCCTGCGAAGATTGTCAGCAAAACGTTCGGCTTTGACATCAGCAGCATCCACATACACCAGATCGGGCTTTATCTGTTCAAGCACTTTTGCAAAGCAGACCACCATGATCTCGTTCATGCTCATGATCTTCCGAAGTTCGTCGATCTGAGAAGGGCTGACCTCAAGAATAAAAAAGCCGTCTGCATGTTTTTTGATCTGGGCTGCAAGCTGCTCCCTTTTTTTCGGCGTCAGTTTCTTGGAATCAGCAACCCCGAGTACTTTGAGGATATGGGCTTTAGACTCCTCGATTTTTACGCCTCCTACACACATGGGCCCGATTACAGGTCCTTTTCCAGCTTCATCAATTCCTGCGATCATCATTCTCTTTCTGCCTCCTGATTTGAAGGAAGAGAGCTTTTTTGATTTATAAAAGTAGGGGAAGGTTTCTTTATAAAGTATTAAACAGGGATCTATAAGAATCCTCTGAAGTAACGAATCTTTATTGATTAGGACTTAATGGCCTGATACATTTTTTCCTATTCATGTTCCGCTTCTTGCAGTTAATTAACAGAAAATTTCTACAAAACCGTTTTTGAGGTTTCTATATGCAAGATATCTGAAAATAAATAATCTTTGTTGATTGAAAATAATAACCGATTTAATAACCGATTTATAGATAGTGCTGTATTCTAAACTCATGAAACTTGAAGAGCGTCTCGAACTCTTTAAAGAAAAGATAAAAACAAAAGATTTTCTGGAATGTAAGGGGTTAGGAAACGAGATTCCATACTGGATTTTTGATTATGAACCTGAAAAAGAGCTTCTTGTTAGGGATACAATTAGTAAGCTTATTTCAGGTTTCGAGAGCAAACACTCCATTAAAAAATTGGGCTCTTCGCTATTTTGTGTGGGTAACTTATATTTCGCTCCTAAATGTTGAAGTAGTATATATAAAATGTCGGAACAGTTGTTGTTGAAAATCACATTCATGCGTGATGTTTCTTTATTTAATCTGAATACTTTCTAACTAAGCAATTATTTTCAACCAATACAAAATAGCGAAGAGCCGATAATTGAGATTAATTTGTATGACCTATGCCTCAAAATCCTGAATCAGAAGCTCAGTGATGAAAAAATAATTCAGTTTGAAAAGAAAAAAGGTTCAGATACATTGCTTGAAAAGGTCAGATTGATTCTGAATCAGGAAGCAACAAAAAAAGAAATTGCTGAGATACTCCAAGGTGAATATGACCTGATTTTTCTGACTGGAGTGGGAAACGCATGGCCAATGGTAAGAGCTCATTCAGTCCTTAATAACCTTCATTCTGTTACAGGCAAAAAGCCCCTTGTGTTGTTTTATCCTGGAAAATTCAGCGGGCTTGACCTTAGTTTATTTGGAGAATTTAAAAGCAAGAACTACTACAGAGCTTTCCGCTTGATGCCGGAGGCAATGTAATCAAGAAACTTTTAGATAAGAAACTTTTAGAATCACTTTAGAGAGGAAGTTTGGGAATTTCCAATCAAGCGTCTTAGATCTCTAGTGTCGCGTCAATCCTGAAGTATCTGATAAAAACGTGAGAATTTTACCCGACCTATTACCAATTCGCTTCGACAATATTTAGTTGACGCGACACTAGCCTAAAAACATTGATATCTACTCAGAGTTCTTAACATGACTGCTACAGATATAAAAATAGAAAATTTGTTTGAAAAAGATATCCGAAGGGATATCAACGGAGTAATAAAGGTTGATCAGGAAGACGAAAGGAGCGTCTATACCGAACTTGATGAATATGTCGTAACAGGCGAGTCTCTAAAGCATTTTGATTATTTTTTCAGAAATTATACTGCAGCACTGGAAGAACCTACAGATAGGATAGGAGTCTGGATTTCAGGATTCTTCGGCTCCGGTAAATCTCATTCTTAAAATCCTGTCTTATTTACTGGCAAATAGAGAAGTTCAGGGAAAGGCAGCACTCGAGTTTTTCAGGGAAAAAATAACAGACCCTGCAATTTTTGCCAATATCGAGAAAACCGTTACTACAGGCACTAAAGACGTTATTCTTTTTAATATTGATTCCAAAGCAAATACTGCAAACAAGGGCGACGAGCAGATTGTAAACATCTTCATGAGGGCTTTCAATGATATGCGCGGGTATATGGGAGATGTTTTCTGGATCGCAGACCTTGAAGAACAGCTTGAGGAAAAAGGACTCTATGAGCCTTTCAAAACAGAGTTTGAGCGTATAAACGGAGAGCCCTGGGAAGAAAGACGAGTAGCCTACGGTTTTGAGCAGGATGATATCATAGAAGCCCTTGCAACCTGCGGCTCGATGAGCAGGGAATCTGCTTCAAGGCTGTTTGAAAGCGATGGGGCCAGCTATACTTTCAGCGTTGAGAAATTTGCAAATAAGCTCGACAAGTACTGCAAATCGAAAGGAAAAGCCCATCAGATCATTTTCCTTGTAGATGAAGTGGGGCAGTATATAGGAGAAAACAGCGAGCTGATGCTCAACCTCCAGACCATTGTTGAAGATCTGGGGACCAGGCTTCAGGGAAAAGCCTGGGTTGCAGTTACTTCTCAGGCCGATATTGATACTGTCACAAAGGAGCATGTTAAGGGCTACGACTTTTCCAAGATTCAGGGGCGCTTTAACACCCGTCTGGCACTTACCAGCGCCAATGTGGATGAGGTTATTAAGAAAAGAATCCTGCATAAGAAAAAGGAATACAGAGAAGTTCTGGCCTCTTACTATGCCGAAAAGCAGACAATCCTCAGGAACCTGCTTGCGTTTTCAAACAGGGCTGAAATAAAGGTCTACAAGAATGAAGAGGACTTTGTAAACGTATATCCTTTTGTCCCCGTATATCCTTTTGTCCCCTATCAGTTCAATCTTGCGCAGAAGGTCTTTGAAAAAATAAGAGAAACCGGGTTTACTGGCAAACACCTGGCAAAAGGAGAAAGGTCGCTCCTTGGTGCTTTTAAGGAGTCGACGATGAACTACGGTGAGAAGAATGTGGGGCTGCTGATTCCTTTCCATGCTTTTTATGAGACTATTGCAGGTTTCCTTGACCCGATTATTGCAAAGACGATCTCTCATGCCCGGAAAAATGATTTCCTTAATGAAAAGGACTGTGAGCTTCTGGAAATCCTGTTTATGATCAGGAATAATTAAGGAAATTGAGCCAAACCTCGATAACCTGATAGTGCTTTCCATTTCCTCTGTTGATGAAGACAAGATCAAACTAAAGCAGAGAATTATTGAGTCCCTCAAGAACCTCGAAAATCAGACCCTGATAAACAAGTCCGAAGACAAGTATTATTTCCTGACAAATGAGGAGCAAGAGATTAATAAGGATATCAAAAGGGTAGAAATTGAGAATCACCGGATCCTTGAGGAAGTCCATGGGATGCTCTACGAGCAAAAACAGGAAATCTGCCCGGCTTCCCATAGGGATTACAAATTTAACAAAGCGATTGACGACAGAATAAAGGCTGTTCCAGGTGCTGACCTTACGATCAAGTTCCTGACCCCCCTCTCAGACCAATATAATAGCAAAAAAGGCAACCAGCAGTCCCTGAGCGGTGACAGTTTAAGCAATATTGATTCTACGGACACCCTTCTTTTCGTACTTCCGGAAGACGATTTAATCGATCAGATCAGGTCCTACCTGAGAATAGAGAAATACCTCAAGCAGAACTCTCCAAACCGGAACAATGTGGAAATCCAGAACATCCTATCCACAAAACAGCAAAATGCAGTAAGCGCAAGAGCAAACTCAGCAGAGCTAATCCAAAAAGGAGTTTCGGATTCGAGGGTATTTGTTGATAACAAGGAAGTAACATCTGTAAAATCCAGCCCGAAAGAGCGCATAAAAGAAGGGCTTGACCTCCTTATAGAGAACATCTACAACAAAGCCGGATATGTCACAAAGGTCTATGAAACCGAGAGTGAAGTGCTCAGAATCCTGCGCTCGGACGACCTTGAGAAGTTCGGAGTTACAGGGAGCGATACAAACAAGCTGGCCTTAAAAGAGGTGCTTGACTACATCCAGTTAAAATACGGAAGAAGCGGAAGGGTTCTTCTAAGTGACTTAAAGGACCGTTTCACGAAAAAGCCCTACGGCTGGAAAGATATGACGATTTCAGGGCTTGTGGCTATTCTTTACATCAGAGAAGAGATCAAACTCCGCTACCAGTCCGAATACCTGTTCAATGCCGCAGATGCTACGGCAAAGCACCTGACAAGAAGAGATGAGGCTGACAGGCTGGTCATAGAAATCAGGGAAAAGACCGGGGAAGAAGACCTTAAAGCTGTAAAGCAGATCCTCAATGATCTTTTTGAAAAACTAAACCTGCCAGAAAAAGAAGGAGATCTCTACGAAAAGGTAAGAGACATTTTCCGGGAAGAGCTTTCAAGCCTGCAAAAAATCGAAGGCAGGTATGAGGAAGAGAAAAGCTTCCCAGGCAGAATTCAGATAGAAGCTTATAGAAAATTCCTGAAGGAACTGACAGAGAACTCTGACCCTTCAGCCTTTTTCAGGGCCATCGCCTTCCAAAAAACCGAGTTTGAAGAGCTTCACGCTGATGCAGAGCCTGTGAAAAACTTCTTTGAAGGTTCCCAGGTTGATATCTTCCGGAGGCTTGCCCGTAAGTACAAAGCTTACTGCAGAAACACCCAGTTCCTCGGGGAAGAAACAAAAGCAGCCATTGAGGAAGTCAATGCAATCCTGAGCCTGGAAAAGCCTTACTCTCAGGTCCGCCAGCTTCCCATGCTGGAGAAGAAGATAGAAGCTTCAATTCAGGAGGACCTTTCTGCCCAGAAAAAAGAGGTAAGAGAAAGTCTTGATACGGTTACAAAAGAGCTTGGGAAGGACCTATCAGACGAAAAGTTTTCTGACGATTTCAGAGAAACAGTGCTTGAGCTCTTCAATGTGATCGAAAGGACCGTAGAAGAAGCTGAGGACTGCGCTCTTGTCCAGAGCCAGCTCCCAATGATAAGTTCTCTCCGGGTAGAGGCTTACAGACAAATAGATAAAGAGAGCCAGACCATCCGGGAAGAAGAACAGAAAAAGAGATGGATAATCCGGGATGAGCAACAGAAACTAGTACCATGACAACTTAGTTGTGAGCCACTTATATACTTTAAGTTCATTTTATATCTTATGTTAAATATTAATCTTAAAAATAGTGAAGTGAAATTCCTTACAAACTTTATAAAAAAAGGACTGAAAAATGCAAGATCTCTTACCAGAGCACGTATTCTACTACTGGCAAATCAGGGAAAAGGGGACACTGAGATTGCAAAAA
>Ga0209639_1001136_pt1 | contig 29553 bp, 22 predicted proteins | sample EPASupsiteHSE605_FD_187268 | JGI IMG/M metagenome (GOLD analysis project Ga0209639, IMG submission 187268) | Bioremediated contaminated groundwater from EPA Superfund site, New Mexico - Sample HSE6-05 (SPAdes) (version 2) | ecosystem: Environmental > Aquatic > Deep subsurface > Groundwater >... | reverse complement strand
AGTTAACTGTAATTTAATTAATCGAATTCTCTTCAATTATTTCTTAACTTCTTTGACCCCAAAACCCCAACCAATATGACCCCAAAAATTGAATAAATTGATAAATGGGGTCATTTTGACATCCCTAGGACTCCATTTTATTGTGCTCGATAACAGTGAATAATTTTCAAGAACAACACCAATATCATCATATTTGAGGCAATAACCGATTGTTGATGGAAGATATCCATATTTTATGAGTTCAGCAATATTGTTCTTATTTAAGAGTAATGATTCATCAAATTCAGGAGGTTGCCTTTTATTTTTCAGAATTTGTTCAAAATCCAATAGTTCTTTCATAAAATAAATGCATAACATGAAAGAATTCTCATTATCCAAAAACGGCAAAATATCATCAATTGTGTAAAAACCTTTCAAAAACATATGATAAAGTAATACAGGGGTTTCATGTATTCTGCTTAGTAATTTTAATCGAAAAGGGCCATTTCTACAATACTCAGCACACAACTTTATTCCTTTCTCAATCCAAAGGGGTCGAATTTTTGGTAAAAGTACCATGCGATCTACAAAAAAATCAACATCATCTACCATATAAACAGTTTCATCCCCATAGTCTTCATATAGAGAGTGTTCAAAAGCAATCTTCTCATCCATGATAAGTGAACTTCACCCTGATTTTCAATTTATAACAAAATTTCTGAATAGCCGTAATTGGTAGTTTTTGACATATTTTTTTTCACAATTTATTTCATAGGATTATTTGTAGAATTTTTTAAAAGAATACCTCTTTATTAGTCATTAAATGCTTTCTTGCACAAATAAGAAATTTTCCTTGAGATTTTGAGGGCATGCATCAAGGATTTCAATTTCTTCATATCTGGATAAATTAGCCTGAAAGACATCAATTAAACTCTTTGGAAGGCTTGCTCCGTTCAATGAATTTGGTAAATCAAGCTCTTTTTCAGCTTTAACAAAATAAACAATGGCTACACTGATTTGGGATGCATTAGGTTTTTGGTTTTCTTTGGCAAAACAAATACTGTCTTCCTTTTCATTGTAAAAAATCATCCTTTTTTCTGAGCTATTCAATTCTTCTTTGCATTGCTCAAGTTTAATCCTCAGATTTTTAGGGCATGTGTCATATAGTTCTAAGTCTTCATATCTCTCATTATTAGGCCTAAGGACTTCGATTAAGTTCTTTGGTAAATGATTTTCATCCATTGTCTCTTGTTTGAAGAAAAGTCTTTTTTCGCCGTTTCGGAAATATAACTTCGCAACTTTAATTTGGGATGCATTAGGCTTTTGGTCCTCTTTCATGATGCTTATGCTTCTATCTTTTTCATTATAACAAATCATTCTGGAATCTTCATGACTCTTGAAGAGAACCTTCACTTTCTTAAGCTTTTTATTAGGGATTAACAAACCAAACTTGAACACACCAATCGAGTTCTTAATTTCTTTGTTTGATTGAACAAGTATTTCCCTAAGATTCTCGGGACATGAATCCAGTATTTCCATCTCTTCATATCTATCAATATTGGATTTCAGAGTTTCAATTAAGTTCTTTGGCAAATTGCACTCTTCCATGGTTTCTTGGCGTAAATAAAGACGTTTTTCTCCTTTGCGGAAATACACATTAGCCATGGTAATAAAACCATCATATGGTTTTTGATCTTCTCTTCTGAAACATATTCCTTTCTCAACTGAGTCATAACAAAGAACCCTAATGTCATATCTATTCAAACCATAAATTGGTTTGGCGCCAAATTGGAACTGTCCAGATTTGAACAAATTACAAGATACCTTAAGATCTTTATCACATTGTTCTAATTTTTCTCTAATACTTATTGGACAAGATTCATATATTCTCATTTCTTCATACCTAACAATATTATCACCGAGGATTTCGACAAGGTTTCTTGGGAAGTTTCCTTCCATAAGTTTCTCTTGTGTTAATCCCAATTCTTGCACTCCTTGGAGGAAATATACTTTAGCAACTTTGACCTCATCAATCCTTCTTAAATAAAAGCGCTTTTCTGTTTCGTTGTAACAAAGAATACGACTTTCTTTAAGAGTTTTGACTTGTGCATTTGATTCAATGAGTTTTTCTCTGAGGTTCTTTGGACATGAATCAAGAATTTCCATTTCTTCGTACAATTCAACCTTATCCTTTAAAATTGCAATTAAAGACTGTGGCATATTATTCTCATCAAAGCTGTTTTGGCCAATCCGAAGATTTTTATCTCCCTTGCGGAAATAGACATTGGTTGTTTTGATAAGACCTTCATTAAGTTTTTGATCCTTTCTTCTGAAACATAAACTCTTTTGGGTTTCATTATAACACAAAACTCGGAAATCTTGGCTCTTGTTCATACCTTTGTCACACAATTCAAGTTTTTCCTTGATATCTTTTGGACATGAATCAAATACTTTAATCTGCTCATACTTGTTAAATTTATCACCAAGGATTTCTAGGAAACCACTTGGGAAATTGGATTTGTCGTGTTGTGTCTCTGATTTGGCGAAATAGACTTGAGCAATCTTAATCTCATCCTTGCTTCTGAAGTAATAAGAGTGCTCCTTTTCATCAAAGCAAAGAATTCTGCTTTCATTGTATCCAAGCCCCTCTAATATTGTGAGAGAAGTTTTTGGAATAAATGGTTTCAAACAAATTGCAATAATTCTCAAGCATTCACAAAGAACATACAAAACAGTATCATATCTCTTCTGATCAGAGTTTTTCAGGTTCCAAAGTTGCTTATCAGTAAAATACTTATTAAGAACATGGAGCTTGTCAAATATAACTTCAAGGGCAAGTTTTGTTTGTCCGTTGTGCATGTAGTGATCAATTGTTGCTGGTAATGAAAAGATATCTTCAACAATAGATTCATCATCTTCTGCCATTTCATCAGGCTCAGGAACTATCATGGAAGGATGAAGCTTTTCAGATATAATTCTGAGAACAAGGTTAGCAAGTACATCAGCAAGATCATTGTTATATCGGGCAAGCATTGCTGAGTCAGAATAATCAGAATCAGAAACTAAAGTAGCTTCACGAAGTAGGTAGTATTTAAGTGGCTCTAAACCCCATTTACTAGAAAGAACATATGGATCAAGAGTGTTTCCAAGAGACTTAGACATTTTGTTATTTTGGACAGTCCACCAACCATGAACAAGAAGCCTCATGAATGGTTTGATTCCTGCAGCTATTAAAAACCCAGGCCAATAAATTGCATGGAACTTAAGAATATCTTTTCCAATTACATGAACATCACATGGCCATCTTCCCATATTCTCTCCATCCCATCCTGCAACAGTTAAATAATTGGTAAGTGCATCAATCCAAACATAAATTGTTTGAGAAGGGTCGTTGGGCACAGGAAATCCCCACTTAACTGTTTGACGAGAAACAGAAAGGTCATTGAGGCCAGCAGATACCATGGATTTAACTTGGTTGTAGTATTGCCTTGGGGTGATGCAGTCAGGGTTAGAATTAAGCCAATCGAGAATGGGCTGTTGCATAGCCGAAAGCTTAAACATCCAGTTTGTTTCCGATGTCCAAAACAATTCAGCTCCATCTTCAGTATTGATGTGCTTTGTTTCACCATTAACAACAACCTCTTGTACTTGATTTTCAGGGATAAATGTTTCTTCTCTCTTACTATACCAGCCTTCATATTTTCCTTGATAAATATATTCTTTTTCTAATAGAATATTCCATAGCTTATAAACAGCCTCCTTGTGTCTGTCTTCAGTAGTTCTGATGAAAACATCAGGATGAAGATCAAAATGTTTAAATGCTTCACGAAAAGCGTTTGAGGTTTTATCACACCATTCGATGGGTTCAACACCATTAGCTTGAGCAGTTGTTTGAACTTTGATACCATGTTCATCTGTTCCAGTCGAATAAATACAATCTATACCCCTCATCTTATACCAAGAAGATATACATTCGGTCAATGTTGTTGTAAAAACATGCCCAATATGTGGTACACCATTTACATAGTATATGGGTGTAGAATAATACATTGGTTTCTCAGGAGGCGGTGACATCAAATATCTTTCTGGAATGCGTAAAGATTTAAAGCAATAACTTAATGCTTCTTCATAAAGAGGATCTGTAGTGAAGGAAACACCAATTGGTGAAAATGGTTGTGCATTAAGCTTTAATGATTGAGCAATAGATAAAATTACATCAGCAACAACATTTCCGATTGATATCTCTTTAGTCCTCATTTGAGAAGCTGCATTTACTAAAGAAACAAACATCTTTTCACTCTTTTCTAATTTTTCTTTGGGAACAATTACTGATTGAGAAACAGCAGCTAGTGGACATATAGCAGTATATAATTGCTCTGCAAATGAGAAAAGACACTCATTTTTGGCAAGCTGTTCAGGATTGGTTGGAATAAGTTTATCTCCATCAAATAAAGCTTGCAATACCGAACGAATACCATACATGGTGTTGACACCAGAAACTCGTAAAATGGGCCAAACAAAATATTGAAAATCTCGGTTGACTAGAGTTTGTTCCATTGGGTTAATTTCGACTATAGAAAATGACCTTTTGCAAAGTGGTTGCAATGCTTTAAGGATTATCGAATCTTTGTACTCAGAGAGACATAGAACTTCCATACTAAAATGAGCAGCCAAAACCGTTTCTGTGAATCTGTAAATTTCTCAAATGTCTTTTTTTGCACACAAAAAACTTTTTCAAAGGAATCATTGACTAAACAGCATTGAAAAATTATATCAAAAACTGTCCTTTACTTATCCCTGATTATTTTTGGGCAACAGCACCATCTGCATCGTTCTTGCAGCATGATGTAAACTTATCACCAACACCTGCAATATTGTTGTGGGTGGTGGTTCCAAGAAGCATAAATATGAATCCAATAACTTGAAGAATTGACCAATATGTTAATCCTTCGCCATATTTGTGATCTGTTGGTCCATAAATACCAACCATGGTTAACCAAACAACAATTGTCCTGCAAGCATCAACTAATGTTCTAGCAGTGGCAGAAAGGGCCTTGGAATAAACGAAACTGGACCAATTGAAGAAGGCAATAGAAATGAAATAGAGGAATTGGAATGCTGTGATTAATGGATTATAAACCATCATATATAATGAGTTATTAAAGTTCTCATATGATCCGTGGTCTTTTCCTTTCACTGCATTGACAATTGGAAGAGCAACCAACAATGAGAGCAAAAAGCCAGAAATACCTTCAGCACCGACCAAGAAAAGAGATGGAATGGGGCCTGTTTTTTGGGTATTTTGCTTCAAGAGTTTTTCTTCGAATACAAATTGAATTGAAGAGAATATCTGAGCACTAAGGGTTAAGCATATACCGAAAACTGTGTCACCAACTGATGAAGATTTGGATCCGGATTTGGAATAATCATTAAGAACAGCAGAACTACCAACCATGATAAGACCAAAAATTGCAAAACACACACCAACAACTTGGTTAAGCTTAGGCTTACGGCCAAGGAAAAACCAAGCATTGAGCATAGTAAAAACAATTACAAAACCACGAAGAATTTGAATAACAGATGCATTGCAATAGACCAAACCAATTCCAGTGAGTGTTGTAGATAATAAATCACAAGCAGAGAAAAGAGTTACGTAAAGTGGAAATCTCCAGCCAAGCCCTCCAGTTGGATCACTTTCGGTCTCTTCTCGAGAAACAAACACAATTTGTGGACCTTTATCAATAAGCTCCTCTTCAATTTCTTGTGGCCTATTCTTTGTCATTTTATAATATAGAGAGAATGCATAAAAGATTAACATACACATTGATTCACCACTAAACATGACTAATGTACATAACCATGGCTTTTTATAAAGCTCATAAGTTCCTTCAATGTTGGTTCCGTTTGTTTGGTACATAACTTTCTTGGATACAGTATTAATTGAACCAGTACCAAGCATAATGCCAGCAAGAGTTAGTTCAGCTAGAAGACTCACCATTCTTTGTGTTGGCCCGAAACGATAAATAAATCGGTTAGCTATTTGTTTGGTTTATTAATCGTAAATGATGGGTTTGTTTATGGTCACCATTCCTATTGGATCTTTTGTTGTCTAAGTGCTGCAATAGCATTATATTCATGTCCCTAAAAAAATTTATATGAATATCGTAAAAAATCTTATTAAATACTAAGTAGTATTGAAATCATTAGATTTTAATTTAAGTAGATAATAGTTTTAAACTGTTTGTTGGATAAATTATTGGCTTGCTTCATAGTCCTAGATCTTGTCTAAGAAGAGATAATGAAACACAATTTAAAAAAAATTTGGGGCGAACCGGGAATCGAACCCGGGACCTCACGCACCCGAAGCGCGAATCATACCACTAGACCATTCACCCTCTCAAAAAATTGGTTATTTAACTACCTTAGAAACGCCATTTTCAAAATTTGCCTCAAATTCTAAGGAAACATATGAAAATTTCTTGCTTAATAAATCAAGGGTAATTTTTAGTGTAAATTTATCATGAATGCTGATCGAGAGCTTGTGATTGCTGAGGCAATGCAGCAGGCCTTGACTCAACTCAAAGGACATACTTGGAACGATGTTGAATCAGTATCCTCTGTTCCTGATTTTCCTCTTGAGACACTCTTTTTGAAAGCGTCTCAAGATCTTGATCATGTCACGATTTTGAACTCAATGCTCACTACAGCGAAGCCAATCAAAGTCGAAAAGTCAGATCCAAAGAAATGTGAAGATTCTGTTGAGTTTAGGAGAATATCTTCATTTTTCCAGAGTAACACTGATAGGTTTTTAAGAAGTATAACAACCCACACTCATGATATATACAGTTTAGTTGAAGAACTTAGGTTATTAAATCCCTTTGTCGAATTGGATGATACTGGGTTCTTGCCTCACATTTCCATAACTATTTCCAATATTTTTACTGTAAAGCTCATATTTAGCATAGAAAAACAACTATCATTTGTGGTTGTTCACTCAATATCCGAAAAGAATAGATCACCATTTGAGCAAAGTGATTTCCGGATATTTAGGACTCTTGCTGTGTACTTTAGTAGAGTAATACCTGATTTTACTTTGAAATACGGGAAAAGAGGGATTGTTGAATTTAGTATTTGGTTAAAATCATATGATAACTTGATTCAGACATCATGCTCAAAATGTGGTGGGTTTATTGAGAGGGATCTCACAGGAGACCTTTTGCCTCCAATCATACGAACTGTTTCTAACTGTTCTGCTTATCACATTAGGTGTGCTCCATTTGAAATTGAGCTTCCTGACTTTGGCTATGTTACCTTAATGTCTGAAGAACAAATGCAAGAAAAGCTAGCCAAAGCATCTAAATAAAGTATCTTATTCGAAATAAGAGTTAATTGTTTTCATATTAGATTTTTCTTTTGGTTTTGCTGACATTCTATTCCATTTATTCATCAAATCGTTAGATGTCCTATCATTTTCCGAAAAAACATTAGAAAAATATGTTTTGATCTGTTTCCATTTCCCAACACCATACAATTTTACTCCTTCATTTAAAGCTTCTTCTTCGTTTTTAGTCCATGGGAGCGATTTACGTTTTCCATCCTTCAATGCTCTATCTATTGACACTGTTTGAGCAACATTTATACTATCGTACGGAAAGCACTGATTACGCACTATATCTGAGTAAAAAGAAAGTACTTCTTTATAAGAAACAAATTTCTCGCTAAATTCACTCATTTATCACCTTAAAATATATATTTAATATCAGCAAAATCAAGTTGCAAAATGATCAAGAGCTTACTGGTACTTGATCAAAGTGGAGAGATTTTTATAGAAAAACATTTCATTAGTGGTTTAAAGAGATCAGATTTTGCTATTTTTAAGGGCCTTCTTTCTCAGAATGATCCAATTCCGCCTCTTTTTTCATCATTTGGAAATTTATATATTGTTCATTCTTATGCTGATTTATATATTGTTGGAGTTGCTACTGATTCCCAATATGGTTTACACGTTGCAGAAATCATCATTGATATAATTGCGCAATATGAGGCAAAATCCCATTCATCTCTTTGTTTATCCAAATTGAAGCTGGATTATCATATTTTTTATGAGATTTTGGAAAAAAATATTGGTTTTGGCCTTCCTCAGTTCAAACCTTTCAATGAATCAACAAATAGGACTAATTCCAGCATCTCTTATAAAATTGAGGAATACATTGATATTAATTTTCGTCAGGATGGGTATCCTGAGAAATATCAAATCAGAGGAGATCTTTTTTCATTATCACGATGCCTTGATGATACAAATATCACAGTTTCGGATAAAATTGGATTTATATCTTCTGATTACTTGATTATAGGGAACAAATTTAAGGTTATTCCTTCAAATAGTTTTATAAGAGTACTATCTTACTTTATTGAAAACCCAAAAATATATCCACCAGTTATTTTGAGGCCGATATTTAGACATATCAAAGATGGCATTCGATTTTCTATCGATTTTACATCTACAGCTTCAATAGCGAGCTGCACAGTATCATTTTTATGCAAATCAAATAAAGCACCCACTCTTGCTTCAGAAAGTGGCTCTGTAAGATTTGATCATTCCGAAAATCGTGTTGAATGGGTATTGCAAAATGAGAAGAACTCCTCATTAATCGGATTTATTCCTTCTGATTCAATAGATCGAAGCACATTTATTAATGTTCAATTCATGATTAATGAGTTTCTTTTTTCGAGTTTTGGGTTTCAATCAAATGATTCTAATATGAAAGAAATTATAAAAACAACTAGGAGCGGAGAATATGTATTTGAACCATGTTGGGAATAAAAAATCCTAAAAACTCACTCATTTACTTGTGGTAAATATGTTTTTGCTGCACTTTCAACAGCCTTTTTGAATGTTTCGTCCTCTATTGGGGATCTCACATCGTAAAACGGATTCATCAAAAGTTCAGCGTAATGTGTATGGACTTTCTTGAAAAACTTCTGAATGGCATCAGGCTTTTTTATCTTTTGATGGAGCAATAAAAAGATTGTCTGACCTGCAGTAACATAAGCGCTTGTAGAATAGTTTTCATATGAATCGACTGTTTCTCTAAATGGAGTGGGATCCTTCAAATCTAATGAATCTAAAGACGCGTAAAGTATGAATTGGAATAAATATGATTGGTTTGTATTACCTAGCTCAAGCGAAAAGAGCAGATTATTATCACCTACAACAGCAAACATACTAAGAGATTGAATTAGTTTGGTCGAAATTGTTGTGGGTAAAAAATTACCACTAAAAATGTTTATCGACGAACAATTTTATTCATTGAAAAACTCAATATTGAAAGCAATCAAGGATTCCTCACACCATATAAATATTTGAGTTAAACCATCACTTCATTTCTTTGAATGAGTTCTGGAATCAACATCACCCCAATTGGAGAGGTAAAAGTGGAAAATGGCCAGTACAGCATTGTCCTGAAAGATAAGTACATATCAGGTTTGAAGTCCATTGAAGGGTTCTCTTATTTGCAAATTGTTTGGTGGGGAAATTTGTATGATACACCAGAAGCACGCGAAAACCTTGTTTTGAAAAAGCCTTACAAAAAGGGCCCGGAAGAAATTGGTGTTTTTGCAACCAGATCCCCCGTGAGACCAAACCCAATTTTAATAACAACTGTGTACGTTTCAAAATTAGAGATTGAGAAAGGAATTATCCAAACACCTTGGATTGACGCAGAAAATGGCACACCCATTCTTGATATTAAGCCTTTCCATAAAAATGAGAGAATGAAGGATATTTCTGTTCCTGACTGGTGCAACCATTGGCCTGAATGGTATGAAGACTGCGGCGAGTTTGATTGGGGACAAGAGTTTAATTTCTAAACCAAAAACTCCATCATTTTTTAAAGAATCATGATATTAAATAGAAAATAGGGATAGCTTAAGGAAGAAAACGGTGTTTTGTTAGTTATTAATCTTTGCTCATAGCACTGAAACCCTGAGAGAGTAAATGGAATTGGTGTTGTTAAAAAGGAACATAATGTTGTTGAAAGATATGCTTGAGAGGAAACACTAATATCAAATGAGCATTCTATCAATAAAATATAAGGCGAAGCACCTGTATGGAAAGCTGATCCAGTGTTCCCAAAGAAATTCATTTTTCTCATCGTCCAAGTATTGGAAAGGTATATCAAACCCGCAGTAGCAGAACAATTGACAATATTGACATTATTAATGTCGGAATTTCCAGAAGTAACAGTCCACAGTGTTAATGCTCCCGATCCAGCATTTGAATGTATATGAATATAGTTTATATTTGTTCCCTTTGTTTGATACAATTCAAACCCAGGAGCATCACCTTTAGCTGAATTATATGTTGAGTTCAAAAACTGTTGGAAGTGAAAACCATTGCTAATTCTTAAGTTATCTTGATTCGAGCTGTAGCACAAACTCATCGAGTTATATTCAAAATAATTACTACCAGCAATATTCACTGCTCCCCCAATGGCTGCTCTGCTTCTAATAAAACAGCAAAATGAAGAATTAGTGGAAATCCCGGTGGAATAAATACTACCTCCATTATATGAATCACCTACAGAAATGTTATAAAACGTGGATCGATAGCAATTAATACTTCCTGTACTCTCAAAAAGAATTGCACCTCCATGTGATGAGGCCACAGTAATTGATGAAAATAAACAATACATAAATTGAACACATGAGGCTGACAAAGAAATCCTGATCTCACAGTCATTAATGTTTACGCACTTCATTGAAAATACATTCTAAGAAAAATCAATCTGTTTTGAATTTTGATGTAAATATTTGTCTGTACGAAATAATTGTAAAAAACAAACACAATAATAGGAATGAAATGAACAAAGGTTTCAGTGCTTTGGCAACATGTGGTATTTGGTATGTTATTTCAATATTAGGTATATCAAATGTTGTCAAAGATCCAAATGAGATATTAACTATTGTTCTTCCTTTCCAATCCAAATTCACTTGTTTTCTATATACTGAAATTGATGAGTATACACTTGTTTTTATGTTAACAACATTCGTCAATTCTGGGAATATGTATTGAACAGAGAAATTATCAATCACAGATGGTATTGTTTTCAGTAATGGCTGATCTAGAATTGAATAATTATCTCCACAAAACAATGATTGAAAACCAATCCATCCAAAATTAAAAGTTGATTTCCATCCTGATAATACTGGGCCTCTCAGAGGAATAGATAATGTGTTTCCTTGTTTTTCGAGATGTTGAGATAGCCTTCCTGATTCATCATTTGCCCAGATATTTATTGTTTCATCTTGAAGTACTAATGGGAAACTATATATATGGCAAGGTGTTTTCTCGTTAAAATCTACTCGATTAAACTCTCCAAGTAGCTTTGGGCCATCATTTAATAATACAATACTATTCATTATCCTTTTTCTCCCCCAAAGTGATAATGTTACCTCAGTATTTAATTCTTTAATTCTCACCAAAGGATCTCTAGTGTAAAACTCCAATTCATACCTTTCATATGCTTCTGATGATATAGAAGAATAAAATAAACCTGATTCTGTTATTTGATTCGTTTTTGACTGAGTCACATTGATAATTTGAGATTTTTCAATTCCACTAATAGCTGTGGTACACTTTTTTGTTGGATAATCCGATAATAAAGTGTATGGAATACTCAATAAAAGTCCAATCGGTTGGTTTAAGAAAATATAAGATCTAATAAACTTACAATAGCTATTGAAAGTATAATAGATAAACAAATTGGTGGATTCTTTTGGTTTTAAAGGACTTTTCAAATAAATGTTAACCCCCTTCTCATTCTTTACAGTTTTCAAACTCTTTGAGGAATTTCTAGTCATTTTGGCATTATTGAATGCATAAAAAATCCCTAAATGACCAATTTCATCAGGAAGAAAACTGATATTGTATTTATTAATCAGGGTTTTCCCGTCATTTTCGATTCTGATATGCAGAAAAACATCAAGAACACTTCCTTGAAAAGTATAATGTCTTTCAACCTCGGTATTAATCAAACATACTATGGTAGAAAAAAACAAAAACATTACTCAATACAATAATATAGATTAATTTATAGTCTAGAGAACCTTTCCATCATTCTATTGATCTCCTTTGTCCTCCCACTACTGCTAAGGGCATCTTTAACAATATCTATTTCTTCATTCTTCTTATTTTCATATAACCAATTTGTGAGTTTGACAATATTATCATCCTTGAGTACACATACAGCATCTTTTAGGTATCCTTGAATTATTATGTATACAAACATTTCAGCACAATCTAATGATACTTTAATAGATTCATCAAAGTATTTTGAAGAAGCCAGTATTTCACAAACCCTCTTACGAATGTTTCCTTTGGGAATGTGTACAGCCAGATCGGCAACTAAAGCACCATAATTGTTTTGGCAAAGATTTGTAACAACCTTATCAATTGAGATATACTCATTGTCAAATTTCAATTTATCAAAATCAATGTGAACTTTGGAAATAATAATAAATGTATCATAAAAGAAATCCCAATGTTTTGGTGTTAAAACCCTGATTTCTTTAGACATTTTAATTAATTCATGAAATGGTGCTGACACAATATTTAGAAACGAATCATAAATCTTCTCATTTCTACTATTCAAAAACAACTTATGAAAATATTTGATTAAAAACCTAACCCTTGTGGTAGACAATTCATGAACTAATTCAACAATATCAATTCCCGTTCTTGATGGATTATCAAAATGTGCCAAAACTAGCAATGAATCACGAAATGGAGATTTTGGAAGTGACAATAAATTCATCGTCAAATCTTGATCAATTTGGGATTCTGAATCAATTGATAAACCGGCCAAACCTGCGAAATTAAGAAAATGGAGCTTATAATACCTGTTTTTATACATGTTCATATCAAGAGAGTATTTTTTGGTAAGGGTATGCTCATCCTCAAAACAAAATAAGCATAATAACGCGTTCGCTTTGGCATGGATAGAAACCGAGCTTTTTTCTAAACATACAAGCTTTTCTACTACGAGATGTCGATCCCAAGCTTGAAATAAGAATAGACATTTTTCAACAATTGACAAATCTTTTGCTTCCATTTCTTCTTCAGGTGTAACATCAAATATAGATTTATCAAAATCAAACAATGAAGAACGTGGGTAGCTTTCATTAAGCCAAGCTTCCACCATTGATGAAGTGACATTTTCTATTGTCAAATCGTATCTCAAAGCAATCTTCCTGGCTAAAACATGTAGACGATTTCCCAAACGTGTTCTAGTAGCCTCATCATCATATAAATTATTGATTAACACTTCAGGGGAATTCATGATAATATCATTAACAAATTTCTTCAAACCATATATTGTTAGCTCTTTTATTGTTTGATTCTGATTCATAACATTTGTATTACCCAGAGTGCTAAATAATTCAATTATTTCATCCAACGGAAGCCGAGAAACTAAGACTTTTTGAATTACATCATTATTTGGATTATCAAGTTTCATAATTATTGATCGATAGTCATCTAATTGTTTTGATTGCATTCTGTTTTGAATAAGATGAAGTAATAATTCATCCTTACTCAGCAAAAATTCTGAGAGAATTTCAAGCAAACTACATATATTATCAGTTGATATAGAATCCTTTAGTGTTTGCATTGGATTCTTGAAGAGTGAATGGAAATCAATACAATGTTTAGGGGCTGTTTGCAAAATGCTCAGAATTCTCATCTGAAAACGAAAGTCTCTTCCCTTTTGAACTAGTTTATCATAGAGGATATATAAAGTGATATAAAGGGTACCAGAAACTCGTTCTATTGCTTTCTCAAGTTCATCAACATCATCATTCTGATGAATTTGATCAATAATACGAATATTCTGAATAAAGTCTATTAATACGAAGTTTGATGATAATTTTGGAACATGCAAATCTACATCTCCTTTAATGAGAAACTTAGAAAGTATATCAATGGTTTGAACACCATGTTCAAATTGGTCCAATGTTCTTTTAATCAAATCAACGTCATTGCTATTAATAAGGAAATAAATGACTTCAATTTGATCCAAATATTCTTGAACACCTTCCAATGGAGCATAAGGAAAAAACTTTTCGAGAGTATCGTACCATAAAACTAAAAGTTTTTGAATATCGATTGATAAATCCTTTTTTGCTCCAAAAATAAAACGACTCAGATGATCTAAAAATTGTTCACAATTATAAGCATTCACATATTGATGAAGAACAGGAATTATTTGAAAAATTTCTTGATTAGGGATCGAACTTGAAGACATAAAGTTCATAATTTCTTCTGAAGAAAGATTAAACAATTCACATATTGATCCAAACTCTGCCCATCCAACTTGATCCATAATTGAGTTGAAAGCTTGTTGTTTCCCTATAACATCACTTATTTCAGAATAAGATACTACAATACCAAAATGGTTTGCAAGTTCATAAACAGGACGAATTTCTTTCAAATTTCTATATTTTCGAAGTTTGTTGGCATATTCAACTGGATCTTTGGGCTCTCCGTCAGCCAATGAAGATATTGTAGAAGGATTATTAAGAAAACTTTGCATTGATAAATCAATTGATGGAGATCTCCGCCACATCTTTTTTGGGGATTCTGGAGGGGAATTAGCTTTTGGAGCTCCAGACAAACATAAAACAGAATGGGTTCTAGAAATCGGATTTGAATTAGAAATACACTGAGAATATAATTCAGGATCAGGTTCATACTGGATTCCATATTGTTTTGCATATTCTCTTATTTGATCTAACTCGGCATCATCTTTAAATGTCATAATCTCCAAAGAAGCTTTTTTTGAAGAATTTGACACAACATATTCTGAGAGAACTTGAAGTTTTTGGTCTACGCTCCAACTCTTAGTGGCAATTCCTCGAGCAATAATTTTCCCTGAATCCAAATTGTTCTCTTCGCAATAAGGCAATATATTATTCTGAATATTTGCACCAAGCTGAGATGAGTTGGCTGCTGATCTAACAACATGAAGAATAAAATCTTCTTTGTCGGATTTTAAGAAATTTTCAAGAGAAATATCGATTTTGAATTCTATAATTTCGCGCAATGAAGTACGTATATCTAAAAGCTTGTTCCAGGATATAAAAGGAGAGTATTCTGGATTAATCTGAACCAAAAGAGCATATTTAGCCCAAACAATTTCATTTTCGGCCAAAATTTTGTATGGATATGCACAATAAGAAATTGGATGTGAAAAAACATAATACAAAAATCGATGAGCTACTCTCGCATCTTTGATTTTATAAACATGTCTTTCAATCCATTGTATTGGTATATAATCAAAAACATGGCATAAAAAAGATAAATACTTTGCTGTTTCAAGATTTGACGCATGATTATCAAAATACTCTAAAAAAACATGCAAAAAATCCATATTTTTCCGTAAAAGAACAAATACAATATTGAGAGGCAAGATAGGAAGAACTCTCCTCAACATTTTTTCATACGATTCTTCAGTCTTGTATACTGAGATTTCTCCTATAATTTCTTTCCCTACAAAGTTATCTACATCGAGAGCACGATGATAAAAAGCTCTCTCGCTCATTCTTCGGATTCTTTCTCTATTCATTAAAAAACTAAGATTTTGTGAAAACAAAGATTTAGTTCAAAGATTTCTCCTTATATATCTATTAGATAAATACTAATTTAACAAAGGAAATAAGTAACTTTACAATTGAATCTAAACGGCTGCATTTCATGAGAAGGAAGAAGTCGAATTTATCGAGCTCTGCAGCTGAAGAAATTGCGCAAAAAATTACAAATGATGGAATTAATCATATTGTTGCAATAGCTGATGGTTTGAACCAGATTATTGGAAAAGACATATCTTTTCAAACTATCGCAGAGAAAAACGAATTAGGATCCTATCTTAAGTACTGTTGTGTAGTTATTCAACGATTTTGTGAATATAAGATTCCAAATATAGAAAAATATATTGAAATATGTTCCAAAGACAAGAAATGTAGCTTTTCATATGAAATTTTTGCTCTTTGTATCATAATCATGCATGAAACCGATGTTTTTCCGTCATTTAAAGAGGCCTGCAATTCATTCTTTAATGGTTTCAATGAACATTTAGACATCTCAAGAGAAGTCTGTGGAAATTTGAAGGAACTAGGTGTAATTCCCGAAAAGATTCGTGGAAATCGCATTGTTGATGAATTTTTCGTGGAGAAACATGTAGTTTCCATATATTCTCAATCTCAAATTGATTACTGGAGTTTGATTCTTGAGTTTAAGCTTTATAGAACTATTTCTACAATTATTAATGAGTCGATTTCTAACAAAATCATCTTCCCTGAAGAGTTTTTGCTGAGGCAGTTTGCAATGTCAGGAGAAGCGGTTCATGAGTTTTATGGTTTTATACACACTAATAGCGCTCAGTTTTTCGGAGATCAGAGGTGGGTTTCTTTTTTGGCTATTTGTCCAGCTCTATCGATGGACATTGTGACCAATATGGTTCCAAGCCTTCCAACTCATGCACTTAAGCCTTTTTCTACTGGTTTTGATCCTCTTTTTAGATCTTTTGTTAAAATTATTGATCAAAAGGCTCAAAATGTGATTAATTTTATTCAATTCTTTGTTAATTGCATTGACAATAACAAACTAGAAAGCATATTAAATGATCCTTCAGTTTCAAATGTTATTAATAGCCTTCTTCTTGCTCATTTTGAGGAGATATTTGCTTGTGAAGAATGGTGTATATTTGTTGAAGATAGCCCCATCATGCAGAGACATATTATACAATTTATTTATCCCCAACTTACTCTTGAGAGAAAGTCTCTTTGTAATGCGGTTAATGAAAGACATTTGGATAATTTATTGGTTAGTGCAACCACTGAAGTGGTTGTTGATTACTTCATTTCGATGCCAATTGATTTTCTTATTCAAGTTTTGTCTTCAAAGAGTAAAGCTGCTCGCCAATTCAGAGATTCTTTCTTGTTAGGTTTTGATGAGTTCATTGCTATCAAGAAATGGAAAGATTTTCTGGAATCAAATAATTCTTTGTTGAAAATTATAATCTCTCAAATTATTCCAAAAGCCGAATCAAAACAAGTTGCGTTTTGCAAAGAGCTATTTGAAGTTTTTATTATTAGATCCGTAGCCGATTTTCAAAAAACTAATGATCCAATTTCTACATTTGTTAGAGCTCTCAATGAGTCTGTCCCCATTCCTTCGCTTCGATTTGATAAGCTATCATTTTCTACTCAAATCAGTGTTTTCAATCTTGTTGCTCAGAATATTACATCCCAAGACCTTGAAAAAAATCGAATGTTATTTACTGACTTTTTTAAGCCGTTTTTGGGTGAAAAAAAGCTTGTTTCATTGCTCCCTGAGCCCACAAAAAGACCATTTTATAATCTTATTGTTCTTCCATTTTTAACTACCAATACTCTTGAGCTTTCCATTTCTCAACTATTTGAATTGTCATGTTCACTCACATCTGATCCATTTGCTGAACAAGAAAAAAATGAATTCTTTACATTTATTTCTAGGTTTTCGACCGAGACTATCCCATTACTTGAAATGAACCCTCAAGTATTTAGGGCATGTTTTAACTTTATGTTGAGGAATGAAAAAATTGCATTTACCAAAAATAACTCATTGTTCTCGTTTATCATATCTTTGTTGGTATTTATTAATGATTCTATATTTGATCCTCAGGTTGTTTTAATCCTTGTATCGACCTTTGATGTCAATTATTATTGTCGGAATATAGAATCTTCAAAAAAGCTAACACTTTTATATCGTGCTTCTGAAGTTTTTGGGAAGAAGAATGATATGGGGACTTTGGATAAAGTCCAATATGGAATGTTTATAGAAAATTTATCAAGATTAGTAGAGCTGATGGCTAATGATTCAAGTTTTATATTTCATGCCGGAATAGTAATTTCTAGAGAGAACAAAGGGTTTTTATCTTTCTTATCAGAACTTATGATGAAAGGAGATAATTGGAGCAAAATGCTTCAAAATCCTGATGTTTCGAGTCGTTTCCTCATTCTAGGCCTTGAATGTCTCGGAAATGGATTCAAAGCTACAGTATTTAATAATCAAACTTTTGAATCTTTGTTTAGTTTTATGTCAAGAAATTCTCTTTTACTTTCACAAAACGATCTTTTAAGGTATTCTCTAATTGGGTTTTTCTTATCCGAACTATCATTTACTGATCAAATTTTATCTTTAGTGCCTCAGCCTTCTCATAGGGCATTTTTCTTTAGTGAGTTTTCTGATCCAACAAGAAATGCAATTATTTCATCATTGGTGACTGTATTTCTCGAAAGATGCCCCTCTGCAATTTCACTTTCTGCTGCTTTTTATGTATATGTCTCTTCGGCATCCCTCCCTTATGTTATGTTTGACAATCATGAGTTAATAATTAGTTTATTTGCCAAATCCAAATCTAGGTTATCTCAAGAAGAATTTAATATCATTTTTCATACTAATAGACGAGTTGATGTTGAGAATGCGCTGTATTTAATGTGTAAATCTATTGGAATTGATCGGTTTTTAGCTTTTATTAGGCTATTTACTGTTTATAAACCAGGAAACGAAAACTCATTTGCAGAAATCAAGGATAATGTTATACTTAGGTGCTCAAGCAGCTCGAAAGAGAGTGTTCCTGAATCTATTGTTCAGTTTGAAAAAGAGAATCCACGATATAGGAAGTTTATTCCTAAACCAGCTCAATATCTTGAGTTTTCTCAAGGAATGTTAGCATTTTTTATTATGTTTTATATATCTATCTTCTCATATAAAAGCATGTTATCTGGGCTTATCATTTTGTCAACAATTTCTTCTATTCTAACAGGTATTTCTACATTCATTCCCATGTACTTTTCATCATTAACGCTTCCTGGAATGCACAAATATTTCTGGATTCAGGTAGGTTGTATTCTCATTTCAATGGTTTCAAACTTTGTGATTTATATGAATTGCCAAGACAAGTTATTGAATATTTTCCTCTTAATTGCCAATATCTTGTGGGTCATTGGATCTTCTTTAGTGCTCTACAAAAGATTCGTTGGAAAGCAGTCGCTTCTTAAGGAATCTGATCCTCTGTTTGTCTCTCAGTAAACTCGGGTTATTCATTTTGGGAAAATTTACCCAACCTTTATTTTTTTCGATGTCGGACCACTTGAAAGAATGCGCAGATTTGTATTTAAATATTATTAATGATGTTATTTCATCTGTTTCGAAGAAATGGGTTTCATATGATGGCCATCCTAACGTTTTAAAGGAAATTGGAGAAGTTTGGAAAGCAAAAGCTTTAAAACCATGTGGAGTCAATATTCCCGAGCCAAATTATTTAAGCCCAAAGAAAGTTTCTGAAGAAAGCACTTTCAGTTTAGATTCTTTTTTGAAGGATGTTTTTCAAACCAAGGAACCGGAACCATTGCAAGAAAATACAAAAGAGGAAGAGCCTGAGAAAAATGAAGAAGAGGATATTGATTTGATTACAGAGTCAGAGTCTGAGGAAGAAGAGAAAAAAGAGGAGTCTATACACGAAGAAGAACTAGGAGAGCTCATTGAGATTAGTGACGACTCAGATCTCAATAGCTTGATTAGTTTCCCAGAATCTTCGGATATTCTTGTATGTCACTACACAAATAAAAAGATGAAAACCGCAAAGAATGCAGGCAATTCGATGGATCTCTCATTATCACTGTGTCATTTTACAATCAATGGTGTTCCAAGAGTGACTTCTACTGGGAATGCTGATGTTAAGCCAAATAAAGGTAATTAAAGACATGTTTATATTTCATAGTGAGAATATTGCCCTAGAATCAATTCATTGATAACAGAATTCGATAAAACCTTGTGAATTATTGCAAAAAGGTAAACTATTGATAATTCATCAAACATATGAAATGGAATTTAAGTAAAAACTATTATAAAATTCCAATTATTGTTTATATTATAATTATTCTTTCGCTCTAAGTGCCCTTAAAGCAATTTTTTATATCCAACAATTTATAGAATTAGCTCGAGAAAGAAATTATTCTTTGATATTCATATTTACCATATATTTGTCTATTTTTCCTTCTAAATAAATGACTGAATCCCTTTTAAAAGAATCATCATGTAGACTTACAACCTTTTACAAATCAAAAACTAGAGAATCCTGAATCATTTACAGCGTTTGGGAAAGATACATGATAATCCCACTAAAACAATTAACCCATTTTGGCACTAACGTTTAATTATTATGGAGATAAATCAACAGCTCAATAATGTCATTTCTAGACTTGGACAAGCAAAATATCGAAAACCCGGTACTTTAGTTCGTTTGTCTCAGCAAGCATTAGTAATGATATGCGAATTAGCACAATCAGAATTTCAAAAAGAACCAACTGTTCTTGAAGTTCATCCGCCGATCAAAGTTATAGGTGATATCCATGGTCAATTTTTTGATTTATTGAGGATTTTTGATATTTCTGGGCCGCCTCCACAGACCCGGTATTTATTTCTAGGAGATTTGGTTGATCGAGGAGAGCAGAGTATTGAAACCGTAACTCTACTATTCACATATAAGATTTTATATCCAAATTGTATATATTTTATTCGCGGAAACCATGAGTTTCCTGAAATCAACTCAATTCATGGTTTCAAAAACGAATGCATTACAAGGTATTCCCAAAGACTATGGAATTCCTTTAATTGCGCCTTTTCATATATGCCACTTGCTTGTGTGATTGGAGGGAAGATCATTGGTATTCATGGAGGGATATCTCCTCAATTTCCATATGTTGCTGATATATCTAATGTTACAAGGCCAATAAATTTTATGAATGATCATATAATAGATTTATTGGCATCAGATCCTGATCCTTTGAGTTCTGATTGGCAGAAAAATCCAAGGGGTGCATCAGTAACATATGGACTTCCACAAGTTCATGAGTTTCTTGATAAGAATAATCTTGATGTCCTTATTCGGGGACATCAATCAGTAGAAAATGGATTTGAATTTCCATTTGAACCAGATAGAAGCACTTTAACTATATATAGTGCACCTGTTGATAGCTTTTCTGGCAAATGCTCTGGGACAATATTGAGTATAGAAACAAATTTGAACTGCACTTTTACCGAGATAAAACCAATTGAAAGAAGGCCAGCACAAATAGCAAAACCTTTTGGGCTTCTCGATTCAATAATTAACCCAAGAGTTAGTCTTTCTAGGTCTTTACCTAACAAAAAATGGTAAGTTTTTGAGTTTTTAGAGATCTATCAAGAGTTTAAACTTTGCATAATCAATAAATATCTTGAAAACTAACCGGAATGAGAATTTGTGCTTCTTGTCATTGTTTTGCTCTCTGGAAGGAGTTGGTTTTGTGAAATGTGTAGGATCAAGAGTCTGAGTACACATTAAAGTTTCCTGAATAGTCTTTTTTAGAGTTTCTTCATGAGTGCTTGATGGTGTTTCATCAAATGTCATCATGGGGCTTTGATAAACCGTCTCCTTGATGGTAGGGTTTTGTGTTTTATCAGCGGTTTCTTGTTGTGTTTCCGTTGGACTATTAATTATTGTTTGATCATGAGTCGCTTCTATTGTTTGGGTAGGTGTAGCGCAATCAAAACTGAGCTCCATATCAGCACCACAAAGGAATGTATTCATGAATTTGATACCAAGAGTTGGAGTATCAAAGCTATGAATCTGAGAAGCATCATTTATAATATTCCCATATCCTAAAGAAGATGTATGATAAATCCAACTATTTGCTACCTCAATACTCCCAAAGGAATGCCTAATATAAAACAGATATCCATTGTTGCCAATAAATACGCACCCATTAAAATGACAAAATGGAGGGTAAGCCCATCCTAAATATACAACACCATGCCCACTTGAATACTGTTTTTGTCTTATAACATTTGTATTGGTAATGTATTGATCGAAGAGATAGTTATAACCATAGGTGTAATGCAAGCAACAATAAGCACTTGCTTCACAATCAACAAAAGAGCTGAACAATATTTCCGACCTTTTGCTTTCTCTTATCCATATAGATGAAGTTGAGTAGCAATAATTCTTGCTATTATTCATGTTTTTTATGGTGATATTGCCACTTATCAACTCAATGGGAGATTTTCTATATCCACAATCTGGTGCACATTTCACGATTGTTACACCAACATATAGTTGATTACCTTGTGTATCGATTGACGCATATTGCCCTCTCATTTTGAATCGATTTCCATTACAAGAGCAACGATCTGCACATATATAGAACTGTTCACATAACCCTACACTTGATCTGTAATGAACTGCTCCCCCATCTCCTTCTGAGTAGCAACTTAAAAATGTACAATGCGAAATAATCAAAGAACTTGTATCATGAATTAGGCATATTGCTGATCCCACTCCATCTGAAGTAGTGTATTCTCCTAGGGCTTTGAGGTCAAAAAAATATGAATTTGAAACTGATACCATATTATCTTGAATGTGCTCTTTTGTCACTCTTGTAGTTAAACCATCATTTTGTAACCTGCTTTCGCATTTGTAATCAATGCTTGTTACTAAGACAAATAGACCGAATAGCATTAATATCAATGGAAATTTAAAAAAAAATCCAGATAAAATTCCAGGCTTTGGATGAAGGGTTTTTTTAGGGTGATTAAGAGATTTTTTTCCTTTTTAATAAATCCATTATATATATATAATTATCTTAAGAGGCTAATGATTGATAGATTCGATATTTTTGAAAAGTATAGTGATGATTATTCCAAAAAATTGAATTCTGGTGGTATTATTTCCATTATATTTGTTATTTCTTCTTTTTTAATTATTATGATGAATCATGGATACAGCTGTAATTTGGAATATGATGAATTTTTTAATCCATTATCTGATGATCGCATAATTCAAGATAATTTAGCTCCTTTGATACCTATTTTCTTTGATATACGCTTTTTTCACATCCCATGTTCTTTACTATCTGTTTCTGTTGAAGATTTTAACTCAGATCCAATAATTCATGGAAAAGTTAGAACAAAAATGCAACGATATGACAAAAATAGCACCCCTGTGTTAGAGAGTATTTACAGTAGCAGTAATCTATCATATTGTGGTGATTGTTATGAATTGAAATCAGGGTGCTGTACATCATGCAAAGAAGTCAAGCATTTGTTTAAATCGAATAATGTGTCAATGCCGCCAACTTTTTTGATTAAGCAATGTTACAAACCTATGTTTAATGAGTCATGTCGAATACATGGATCTATTAACATTTATCCACATCCATCAATTCTCAGAATTGGAATGAATAGTATCAGAACTGGCGAAAACATCAAAAATTATAATATTTCATTTAAAATCAATCATTTTTCTATTAGAAGGAGAAACTCAAATATGTTTAACCCCAAAGAGTATCATATAGGATCTCATGAATTCACATTTCTGACCCGAATTTTTAAGAACTCTGTTTCTTACATCACATATCCCTCACTTAGAGCCTCTTCAAACACCATAATGTTCCATTTTGATTTTTGGCCATTTAGAATGAATCAGCAATTCAACAAAGTCAACCTACTATCTCTTGGTGGGCTATATTCATTTTTTACCCTTGTTGATATATATATTTCAAATCTTTCTAAAGAAGAATTTAAAATTGAATGAATATAATGTTAACCTCACAAAATATTATACTTGATTGAAATATTCAATGAGTAATGACCTATTAACAAGACGATGACAAACCACAGAATTTAATGAATGATAATTCCCCCAAGATTGCCATCAGGGGCTGGTTAGATATCCACGAACCCAAGATAACTGGATATACTCGAGTTTTTTGCACAGTTGCGCGTAATCTTTTTATATTGGCTTCTGACGAAAAGAATACCACAATTTTTGAGTCTATTCATCTCTCTCATGTAATTAATGCCGTTTTTTTAATGCATGCCAATATGCCTAGCTTTAAGATTATATGTTCGTCGCAGAAAACATTCCTTTTGTCAACAGAAAGCAAGAATGATGCCAGGAGATGGATAATGGCACTTTTGGCTGATCCTGAGCCGCTAGGAAATATTACAATGGAAGACTTTGATGTTATCAAAGTGTTAGGAAGGGGAGGAACAGGAAAAGTTGTTCTGGCTCGAAAATTGGATAATGGTAAACTCTATGCTATTAAATCGATTCAAAAACGGTGCTTAGTCCAAGATAAGAAAGCTTTATGCGTAATATCTGAGAGAAATGTTTTAATGAGGACCAACCACCCTTTTATCACCAAGCTATATTTTGCTTTTCAAACTCCCAAAAAGTTTTATCTGGCTCTTGAGTATGTCGAATGCGGAGATCTATCGAAATGGATTTTGCAGGAGAATTTCATATTTTCCGATCTTCAGGTTAGGCTCATTATAGCAGAGATTGCAATGGCGATCATTCACTTACATAAAATAGGGGTGGTTTTTCGTGATCTTAAACCCCAGAATGTGTTGCTTTGCGCAGATGGGCATATCAAACTTACTGATTTTGGGTTGGCAAAAGATATTTTAAATGATCATGGATATAAAACTCTATGTGGAACTCAAGAATACATAGCTCCAGAAATGATAAAAGGAAGCTCATACAGTTTTGGAGTTGACTGGTGGGCCCTTGGTATAATTACATATATATTTTATATGGGCTGTCTCCCATTCCAATCAGATAATCGAAAAACTCTTTTTAGCTCTATTGTTAATCAATCTGTTGAACTGCCAAATTGCATTGATCCAGTTATCAAAGATTTCATTCTTTCTCTCCTTGAAAAGGATCCTTCAAAAAGAATTGGGTCAAAAGATGGACAAAATGAAGATGTTCTGATGCATCCATTTTTTAATGGTATTGATATGGAAGCTGTATTCAACAAAACTATAGATATTGGGTATTGTCCATTAGATGTTCGTTCCCAAAATGATATATTGAATGAAGTAGCAAACCCGATCACTGGGGAAACAGATGGATGTGCGTCATATATTGTTCCAAATTTCTCGTTTTGCTTTGATGAAATCCCTCCTCTCGCTGTCTTTGCGCCTGAACGTTGATTGTTTAATAAAACTATTTTTAATGGAAGAATCTTTTCAAATAGGTCTATATGATATCATAGAGAGAGATGATATATCTGGTGTTAAAATGGTATATGAATTACGGGATATCAATGATATTATGGTTAGTCCTTCGGTGAATAAGAATAATGAGATAATAAGTGAATCACTATCAACTCTTTCTGCAGCTGCTTTTAATGGAGCCGTGAATACATTTGAGTTTTTAATTTCCAATGGTTCTGATATAGAGCTTAAGGATTCTAAAGGAAGGACTTGTGTTCATTATGCCGCTGCAGGTGGACATATTGAGATTCTCCAATTTTTAGTGAACCAAAATGCGAAAATAGACGTTAGAGATGAAAAAGGAAGGACTGCAATTTTTTATTCCGCTGCTTTTGGACAATTTAATACATTCAGCTGGCTTTGGGCAAATGGAGCGTCAATTAATGATACAGACATAGATGGAACAACTTTATTGCATTGTTCATGCTTAAAAGGATCAATACAAATAGCACGGGTTCTTATTGAAAATGGGTTTGATATAAATACTCTTGATTCCAGCATTAATCCCATTATTATCAGCGCACTCCTCTTGGAATAGCGATCGAAGGGGATTCATCAGATTCTCTTGAGTTTTTACTGGAAAATGGTGCTGATAAGACCATCATTAGAGATGGATTTTCTAACTTATTGAACTATTCCTGCTTTTTAAAAGCAGAGAAGTGTTGTAACTATTTAATTGATCATGGATACAATGTTAATGATAAAGAAACCACAGGATGGACCCCAATTTTTTTTGCTATCAAAGCAAACGCTTACTCAGTTGTTCAACTTTTGATTCAAAGGGGAGCCAGAACAAGTGTTATTGATAAATATGGAATGCGACCTATACATTGGGCATCTAAATTTGGGCAAATAGATATTGTCCGGCTTCTTATTGAAAATCGAGCCGAAATTGATCAGCCCAATAGCACTAAATGGACGCCAATCTATTTAGCTGCTGGGTATGGTCATCTTCCTGTTGTGGAATTGCTGTACCAAAGAGGTGCAAATATAAATGTGAATGAAAAAGGAGTCGTTCCGATTTTCATGTTTGCTGCAATGAACGGGTACTTGGATGTCATGGAATTCTTGCATAGATTTGGGGCAACTGTTGATATCAAGGATGCTGTCGGGTTTAAATTTATTCTGGTGTCGGTTATTTTTTATTTGGACCGCCGTTCATTGGGCTGCATCATTGAAACGTTTAGATATTCTTGAATTTTTACAAAAAATTGGTCTTGATTTTAACAGCAAAGCTAACGATGTTGTTTCTGCCATTTCAATTCAACTCCGCTCGATCTAGCTATCAAAAGTGAGAATTACGATATTATTGAATTCATGCGTTCAAATAATTCCAAAACTTCAAACGAGATCGGGTGCAACATTCAATAAAATAAAGGTTTATTTCAAAAGTTTTCCAAACAATTGTGAATTTTGTTAAGACTGTTTGGTAATTATTCTGATTGGTTTTTCAGAATTTGAACCCATTGGAAATGGTCGAAGTAGCCGAGTATCCATATGGAGGTTTTATTGTTCCTGCTCCAAATCCCTCTCTAAGGCCAAGCGAAAGTATTCATTTTTCCAGAATAGTAACAAAAATAGTGGAAAGCCTTGAGTTTAGGGTTAATTGCTTATTGACAATACATGGCTTATGCAAAGATTTCATGATAGATAGAAGAAGGTTTTATGATGTTCTTAATGTGCTTGAAGTTATTGGGTTCTGTAAAAAAATTGCGCCAAATGAAATAATATGGTATGGGAAACAGAGGTTTAAAAAGCTACTAACTGATAATTCGTATTTTGCTCGCAATAAAAGATCGGAATCGAACAAAAACTCGATATCAACTATCTGTTCCCAAATAATTAATTGGTTCATTAATCAAAACTCTAATCTGATGACAATTAAAAACATAACTGACATGATGGGAAAGTACAAAGAAATATCTAAAACAACAACATGCAAGCTTTATCAATCAACGTATATTCTTTGTGCTGCTGGAATTCTAACAAAATGTGAGACACCCAGTGAATTTATAATGAATGATGAATACTTCTCGTTCATTAAGTCAAGATATGAATCAATATTTTCAATCAATCATTTGCTGAATAAGAAACCAAAACAACTATAAATCATCATTATTCAATTGAAAGCTGTGTTGTCTTCTCAAATCTTGACTGTTTTGTTTTGAAAATATTATAAAAATATAACAAATTAATACAATATTTTGGGTTAATGTTTTGTTAATTGAATAATTATTGCTAAAAAATTCATTTTTTGGAATTAAATCAAATGACATTAATATTATCAAGAAACCGCATATAAATAATCTTCTGAACCCCATTGTACTTTGGCATATAGATATTATGAATAAAAATGCAGTTCCAGATAACCATAAATAACTGATTAATCCAGATTTTTCCATAATTAAATCAATAATAATTTCGAACAAATAAAAAGTGTATATAGATATAACAATGATTTTTGATTGAAGTCGATAATTTGCTTGGATAATGAGCAAAGCAACTAATAGCTTATTCAGGGTGTTCATAATCATTGTACTATGATATTGAATAGTTTGAATAATGCTAATATCTGGGTAAACATAAGTTAGCGGAATAGATGCAACAAAGAGAACAATATACATTATAAAGGTAAAAAACTTCTGTTGTTCGGATATATAAAATGAAGACCATGTTGAAGAAATCACAAAAGCAACCATTGAAAAAAGTCCAATATTCCCGAACATCATAAATGCCGGCAATTGTTCCGCCTTTGTGGACCAATCAAAAATAATGAACTCCATTGTTGATAAATCCGCATCTAACTCTAGTCTAGCAAGAATGGAATCTAATCCCGATACTGTTTCTTTATCAATACTCACTACTCTTGTTGATTTACGATTCTTGTACGGATAAAATACAACTTTTCGATTAATCCCAGTCTGATTTACCATAATCTCTTCATCACGAGTTAAATATTTGAATATAATAGATTCATTATACGCTGTTTGAGTCCTACTATCTAAAGTTTCGCAAAAACTATAAGAAAGACTTACTTTTTGCTCATACTGTCCAAGATTAGAAAGAACGAAATCAATAATAATTTTTGGCATTTTTATATTCTTGGGAAGCTTGATGCGACTCCTCCCATTAATCTCTTCATAGTATGACACCCACATTGAATTATACCGAGAAATGCAAAAAAATGAAACAATCAAAAGAGAAAAATAAAACCAAAAAGGACTAATAACATCAATCAATAGATCCGTATCTTTATCATTGCTATAAAAGTCCTGAATTGGAACAACTTTCATATCAGACATTTAACGATTAAGTAAACTTAAATGTTGCCTCTGTTCTTCAGTTTTAACCTTTTGCCTTTCAAAATTGATGTTAGGGAGTGTTTATTTACGGACTCGAAGACTGCGATTGTTATTAACTTGAATTCATTTAAGAATATTGATAAACCAACGAATTATACAAAAACTACTCATACAATTTCTGATACTCGTTTTGAAGCGATCATATCTGATGACACGGAAATGGGAGGTGCTATAAATGCAGATTCTTCTCATTTGTCTATTAAGAAGTGCTTGTTTTCAGCCAATCAAGGTTCGAACGGTGCCGGTTGTTTTATCAAATCCAGCAGAGTGGAGTGTTTTTTAACTAATTTCTCAAAGAACACTGCGGAAATGTCAGGAGGTGCTGCATTTTTGATGAATGCCGAGTTTTTCCTTGATTTTTGTTTTATTGCCGAATGCAGGTCAAACAACGATGCTGGAGCAATTTTTGCTGATGAATCAAATATGATTATTACTAACTGCAATTTCTATCAGAATGAAGCGGAAAATGATTGTGGTGGAATTTATATGTTTGATAGTGTCTTGAATTGCAAGTTAGTCTTTTTCACTCAAAATTCATGCAAAACATCTTTGGTTGGAGCGGCTATTGAGGCTACAAACAGCAGCGTTGGACTCAATCAATGCTCTTTTGAACAAAATAATGCCAATAGTGTTTTGCATCCTATTGATGGGTCAAATGGTACAATATTTACTATAAAAGATTCCTGTATAGGGATTGATTCAAAGAATCTAACATTTTCACATGATGATGTATCCCTTAGTACAGATGGTGTATATTTTCTTCAGGAGTGTAATTCAATAGATGCTGAAATCCCTAATGCTCTCGAGGAGATTCCAATTAAATTCAGAATATCATCATCCTTTTTGACAATTGGTTTTGTTATCTCCTTATTGGGTGTTGTTGTTCTTCCTATTGGCATTTCCATCTCTATTCCTCATGTTTTTACCAACTAAAACATATTTTTCTTTATAGTACTGTGGCGATGGGAAAAAATGTTGCGGTGGGGACCAAAACGATAAAAATCCGTTATTTTTGATTTTTTTTCTTATTTCATTAATAACTCTTTGCCAGATATACTTATAGATTTATTGTTA